>OGPG01000611.1_pt1 | contig 33034 bp, 25 predicted proteins | sample 1552851 | NCBI WGS metagenome assembly OGPG01 (sample SAMEA2579909, study PRJEB22360) | human gut metagenome | biome: human gut; feature: human-associated habitat; material: faeces | place: Denmark | collected 2008/2010 | reverse complement strand
TTTGTAGACTGATAGTATAAAAACAAGAGGAGAAAGAATGATAGTTTGCATAGCCGAAAAGCCATCTGTTGCACGCGATATAGCCGAGGTACTCGGCGCTCATACAAGGAAAGAGGGATATATAGAAGGGAACGGATACCAGGTGACCTGGACATTCGGGCATCTCTGTACCTTGAAAGAACCGCATGAATACACACCCAATTGGAAATCGTGGAGCTTGGGTAGCTTGCCGATGATCCCCCCACGTTTCGGTATCAAACTGATTGGACATGACCCGGGTATTGAGAAACAGTTTCATATTATCGAACAGTTGATGCAGAATGCAGATGAGATTATCAATTGCGGTGATGCTGGTCAGGAAGGAGAATTGATTCAGCGCTGGGTGATGCAAAAGGCGGGTGCACGCTGTCCGGTGAGGCGTTTGTGGATTTCTTCTTTGACGGAAGAGGCTATTCGTGAAGGTTTTTCCAAGTTAAAAGATCAGTCTGATTTCCAATCGTTGTATGAGGCGGGACTTTCTCGTGCAATAGGTGACTGGCTGCTGGGGATGAACGCCCCCCGCCTCTACACCATGAAGTATGGGCAGAACCGGCAGGTACTTTCTATCGGCCGTGTGCAGACGCCGACACTGGCGCTGATTGTAAACCGTCAGTTGGAAATACAGAATTTTGTTCCCAAGCAATACTGGGAGCTGAAGACCGTCTATCGAGATACCACTTTCTCCGCCATCCTCCGGAAAAGTGAGGAGGAACTGGTATTGGAAGCCGAGAAGCAGAAAGAGGCTATAGCTGCCGGGAAGAAACCTAAAAAAGAAGAAGAGAATCGGGGTATCGACCCCATTACCGACCGCGAACGTGGGCTTGCTTTATTGGACCAGATTAAGAATTCTCCTTTTACCGTGACGGATGTCACCAAGAAAGAGGGGAGGGAGGCGCCACTCCGCTTGTTTGACTTGACTTCTTTACAAGTGGAATGTAACAAGAAGTTTGCCTATTCCGCTGATGAGACGCTGAAAATCATCCAGTCTTTGTATGAGAAGAAAGTGGCTACCTATCCACGTGTAGACACTACCTATTTGAGTGATGACATCTATCCCAAATGCCCCGGCATCTTGAAAGGTCTGCGTGATTACGAGACATTTACAGCCCCTTTGACAGGAACTGCATTGTTGAAGTCCAAAAAGGTTTTCGATAACTCGAAGGTAACAGACCACCACGCCATTATTCCTACCGGCCAGCATCCGCAGAATCTGACGGATATGGAGCGTCGCGTATTCGATTTGATAGCACGCCGTTTCATTGCTGTATTCTATCCCGATTGTAAGTTTGCCACTACCACCGTATTGGGCGAGGTAGAGAGCATAGAGTTCAAGGCCACCGGCAAGCAGATTCTGGAACCGGGTTGGCGTGTTATCTTCGGCACCCCCTCGGCACAATCGCAGGAGGAGAAAGAGGAGAAGGGAGAAGAGGAGAATGTGCTTCCGGCTTTTGTGAAAGGAGAAAGCGGACCGCACGTCCCCGATTTGTATGAGAAGTGGACGCAGCCGCCCCGGCCTTATACGGAAGCCACCCTGCTGCGTGCTATGGAAACGGCGGGCAAGCTGGTGGATAACGACGAACTGCGTGATGCGCTGAAGGAAAACGGTATCGGTCGTCCATCTACCCGTGCAGCCATCATCGAGACGCTGTTCAAGCGAAACTATATCCGCAAGGAAAAGAAGAATCTGATAGCCACCCCTACCGGTGTGGAGCTGATACAGATTATCCATGAGGAGCTGTTGAAGTCGGCGGAACTGACCGGTATCTGGGAGAAAAAGCTACGTGAGATAGAAAGGCGGACATATAATGCCGGACAATTCTTGGAAGAATTGAAGCAGATGGTATCGGAAGTCGTGATGAGTGTACTTTCTGATAACAGCAACCGCCACATCACCATCCAAGCGCCTGCTCCCGAAAAGGGCAGTAAGGCTTCTGCCAAGACAGAGGCTGCCGATAAGCCGAAAAAGGAGCCGAAGAAAAGAACACCGAGAGAGTCTGCCGCCGCAGGTAAAAAGACGGAGCAGGCTTCGGGCGCTGTGGCAGCTTCAAGTACGGAGGCTTCCGTACAAGCTGACGATTTCGTCGGTCAGCCTTGTCCGCTTTGCGGAAAAGGTACCGTTATCAAGGGGAAAACGGCTTACGGTTGTTCTGAATGGAAATCCGGATGCACATTCCGCAAGCCGTTTGAATAAGGGTAATCACATTAAATAATTCTCTCCGCCATGTATTTCCAGAGGGGAGCAGCCATCAGCGCCTGGCGGATGCTTCCTTGCTGCAGCAATTCCTTGACCTCTTGCAAGGAAAGCAGGTGTACGGTCAGGTTTTCCGTATCTTCCAACTGTTGCTCGGAGATTTTCTCCACGTCCGTAGCCAGGAAACAGTAGGTAATGTTGGTGTGGGTACTTGGATTGGGAGAGATTTGCATGAACTCTTCCCATACTCCGTTTCCATAGCCGGTTTCTTCCAAAAGTTCCCGTTGTGCGGAAACCATCGGAGAGCCGTCCTCTTCTTCGCATACCCCTGCACAGAGCTCATAGGACGTTTCTTGTATGCCATGCCGGTATTGGCGGATAAAGACAAATTGTCCATCACGGGTGATGGCAATGGTATTCACCCAGTTGGGATATTCCAATATATAATAGGAGGGGATGTGGTTGCCGTTGGGCAGCACTACATGGTCCTTACGCACAGTGAGCCACGGAGCCCGATGAAGGTATTCGCTGGATAAGACGGTCCAGGTGTCTTTTGATTTTTCCATAATGGTAAAATTAACTATATTTTAAACAGCATCCCTCCGATATTATCTGTCGTGGCTCCCGTCACCGAGGCGAGGCATCCGGGTGTGTCCGCCATATAGAGGGCACCCAGGAAAGCAAAGATTAGGGCTTCCTTGTATTCTATGATTTGCCGGCTGGGAATCACGATTTCACACGGACACAAGGCGTCGATACGTTCTATGAGGAACTTGTTGAATGCACCTCCGCCGGTAATCAGCAGTTTTCCGTTACCATCGGGCAAGGGGCGGGCGGTGATGATGCGTGATATTTGCCAGGCGGCATGCTCGTAAAAGGTACGTAGCATATTCTCCATACTCAAGCCATAACGCTCGAGCATGGGATATACCAGCGTTTCCACCCACTCCCGTCCCAATGACTTCGGTCCGGACTGATGGTAGAAATCCATTCCGTTCAGTTCGTCCAGCAGTTCTTGGCAGATGTTGCCTTGCCGTGCTATCTCGCCGTCACGGTCAAATTCCAATCCTATTTGCCGGCAGTAATGGTTGATGACGTAATTCACCGGACTGATGTCAAAAGCGATGCGCCGCCCGTCCTGCTCGAATGAGATGTTGGAGAAACCGCCGATATTCAAACAGAAGTCGTAGTCGGCAAAAAGCAACCGGTCGCCAATAGGTACGAGTGGAGCGCCCTGCCCACCCAGCATGATGTCCAGCCGCCGGAAATCCGAAACGGTAGGTATACGGGTTTCAGCGGCAATGGCGGCTCCGTCACCTATTTGGTACATGATTCTCTTTTGAGGCTCATGGAAGATGGTATGCCCGTGGGAGGCGATAATATCGGGGTGGACTCCAAATTCTTGCATGAACTCGTTGACACGTTCACCGAGAAACTTTCCATAGGAGCTGTGGAAAGTGATGAACTCCAAAGCACTCATTGTCTGTGCACCGGTACCCAATATCTGCTTCATGGCGTCGGGGTAGCTATAGCCTTTTGCACAGTCTATGTGGAAAGACCATTTTCCGGCTTGCTGCCGGAAAGTGCAACAACATACGTCCAGCCCGTCAAGGGAAGTGCCGGACATCAGGCCGATGGCTTGAATTTGGAAGTCTTTCATCCTGATTTTCTTGTTTTATTTATAATTGAGGTAGAATTCGACAACAGCTTCTATTCCTTTACGGAAGATGTCCAACGGTATATTCTCATTAGGTGAGTGGATGGCGTTGGATTCGAGCCCGAAGCCCATCAGAACGGTTTTGATGCCTAGTACTTGCTCGAAAGTGGAGATGATGGGGATACTTCCACCCCGACGCACTGCCAGCGGTTTCTTTCCAAAAGCTTTTTCAAAACCTTTTTCGGCGGCTTGGTAGGCGGGTAGGGTGATGGGGCATACATATCCTTGGCCTCCATGCATCGGAGTGACTTTTACCTGTACTGAATCCGGCGCTATGTCCAGAATGTAGTCGGCAAAGAGCCGGGATATCTTGTGGTGGTCCTGGTGGGGAACCAACCGGCAGGATACCTTGGCGTATGCCTTGGATGGGAGCACGGTCTTGGACCCTTCACCCGTATATCCGCCCCAGATGCCGCATACGTCGAAAGACGGACGGCAACTGTTACGTTCCAGCGTACTGTAACCTTTCTCTCCGAAAAGTGCTTTTACATGGATAGCCTTTTTGTATTTCTCTTCGTCGAAAGGAATGCGGGCTATCATGTCGCGCTCGGTTTGGGGAACTTCTTCCACATCGTCATAGAAACCCGGTACGGTGATACGTCCCTCTGCGTCCGTCACTTGGCTGATTATCTGGCAAAGTACATTGATGGGGTTGGCAACAGCACCGCCGAAGTGACCGCTGTGTAGGTCGCGGTTGGGGCCGGTCACTTCTATTTCCCAATAGGCCAGTCCGCGCAGTCCGGTGGTCAGTGAAGGCAGGTCTGCACCAAGCATGCTGGTGTCCGAAACCAGAATGACGTCTGCTTTCAGCAACTCTTTGTGCTCCTGGCAGAAGCTTTCTAAGCTGGGCGAACCGATTTCTTCTTCTCCTTCGAAGATGAATTTTACGTTGGTTTGCAGCAGTTCGTTGCGTACGAGGTATTCAAACGCTTTCACTTGTATGAAAGATTGCCCTTTGTCATCATCAGCACCACGTGCCCAGATATGTTCGTCGCGTATTTCCGGTTCAAAGGGGTCGCTTTTCCAAAGTTCGAGAGGTTCGGCTGGCATCACGTCGTAGTGGGCATATACCAATACGGTCTTGGCGTCCGGGTCTACGATTTTCTGTCCAAAAACAATCGGGTTACCTTTGGAGGGCATTACGAGGGCTTCATCCGCTCCGGCTTCGAGCAGCAACTGTGCCCAGCGTTCGGCGCAGGCAAGCATATCGTCGTGATGCTCGGGTTTGGCACTGATGCTTGGAATGCGAATGAGGCTGAACAAGTCTTCCAGCATTTTAGGCTCGTTCTCGGTGATGTATTTCTTTATTTCCATGGGTGAATATTATAGTTGTGTTGTTCTGTCAATCAGGTAATAATCCAACAATGTCATTGCTGTCATTGCTTCCACGATGGGTACTGCGCGTGGCAATACACACGGGTCATGGCGTCCTCGGGCTTTCAGGGTGGTGTCTACACCGTCAATGTTCACGGTGTGTTGCTCCATCAGTACGGTTGCCACGGGTTTGAAGGCTACACGGAAATAGATGTCTTGCCCGTTACTGATTCCACCTTGTATACCGCCCGAATGATTGGTGCGGGTCTCGATACGTCCGTTATTGTTGTAGAACACATCATTCTGCTCCGAGCCTTTCTGCTTTAATCCCTTGAAACCGTCTCCATACTCGAATGCTTTTGCTGCATTGATGCTGAGCATGGCTGCTCCAAGTGCTGCATGGAGCTTGCCGAATACGGGTTGTCCCAGTCCGATGGGGCATCCTTTGACGACACAAGTCACCACTCCTCCGATGGTATCTCCTTCTCCCTTTATCTTGAAGATGAGTTCTTCCATTTCTTTTGCCTTCGCCGGGTCGGGGCAGCGGACCGGATTGGTCTCTATCAGGTCGAGGTCGTATGCGGTATAATTTTCTTCAAGGCGGATAGGACCTACTTGTGAAGTGTACGCCGTGATGTGTATACCCAGCTGCTTCAGCGCCAATTTGGCCAGGGCACCCGCTACTACACGCGAGATTGTTTCACGGGCTGATGAACGTCCGCCTCCGCGGTGGTCGCGGATGCCATATTTCACTTTATAAGTATAGTCGGCATGTGACGGTCGGTAGACTTCTTTCAGATTATTGTAATCGTCAGAATGTTGGTTTTGGTTCCATACAATGAATCCTATGGGGCAGCCTGTGGATTTTCCTTCGAAGATGCCGGAGAGGAACTCCACTTTATCACCTTCTTTCCGGGCGGTAGTGATACGTGACTGTCCGGGGCGGCGTCGGTCGAGCTCTGCCTGGACGAAATCCATATCAATGACTATTCCTGCAGGGAATCCGTCTATCACTCCTCCCACGCCCTTACCGTGCGATTCCCCAAAACTGGTAAGACGGAGAATATTTCCAAATGAGTTGAACATATCAAATGCTTTAAAGGTTTATATATGAGGTTAATGTGCCAATACGCTTTATAAGAAATGCTTTTGACTTTATAAAGATAACAACTTTTTTTCATAAAACGTTTAAGGAAATAAGATAAAAAGTCTTTTCCGCATAAAGTTGCCTGCCTTTGCCAGAGTTTGGTCAATGGCTTGTTCTTTATAAAAATGGCTTACTCTTTATGAAATCTGCATCCGAATTTCACTCGTAATGATGAAAAAAGGAACATTTATTTTTTAGAAAAGACCTTGTACTGTAACCTTAAAAAGTGTTACTTTGCACCTTTGATTTAAAATGGGAAATTAATAGCTCCCTTGGGAAGCTTTTTATTAACTAAACAAGTACTCAAAAAAGTATGAAAAAGAATTTATTTTATTTATTTGCATTGATCTGTTCAATGAGTTTATTCACGGCTTGTAGTGATGATGACGATGACAAGGTAGTATGTCCTGTGCCGCAAACAGAGTTTACAGTTGCAACAGGTTTGAACTTGACTTATAACGGTGGATCAATGTTGGGAAAGAAAGTAACTTTTACTCCGGATGCTTCTGATGCAACCAAGGCTACTTTGGTATTGGCTGGCAATTTGGATCTTTCCGGTATTCTTACACGTGAAGCGGCTTCCGGTTCTTTTGGTGCAGGCGTATTCCCTGGTTCTCCGGTTGTAACCCTTCCGGTTACTTTGAATATACAAGGTGATGAATGTTCGTTTTCCGGCACAAGTGAGACCGATTATTGTACTTTTGACTATGCAGGAAAGGTTACTGCTTCTTCCTTGAAATTAGATTTAACTAATGTCGCATTGAAAAATTCCGCTTTATCCGGAACAACTTGGGTTCCTACACCCCTTAATTCTGATTATACGGAAGAACCGATTCATTTGATTTGGGAATCCAATAAGAATGTAGAGGTAATGCCTGGCTGGGAGCTACCGATTCAAACAATTTTGACGTTAGCTCTTCGTATGCCTTTAATTGACGCAGGTGGTGATGATAAAGTGAATGTAGAGGATATGTTGTGTAGTGTGTTGCATGATATTACTTTGGGTGTTGACGGTAATATTTCAGCTTCTTATGTTGATGCCGCTCAGGGAGGTACCTCTGTTGTTAAGACTCCTGCGAATGTTGCACAATATGTAGTTCTCAGTGAGAACCAAATGAAGGTATATTTGAATCTGGATGCCATCATTGCCAATGTAAAACGTCTGGGCAGTTCTACCAAGGCTATAGATATGAGTGAAATTTTGTCTCAGGCTGTTACGTCTTTGCTTCCTTTGGTAACTGACTGTGTGCCTTTGACTTACGAAAAGAACGAAGGTAAATTAAAGGTTTATTTGAATACGGATTTGTTATTGCCTTTGATGAAAAATATAGTTGCTCCTTTATTCTCGGATGAGGAGTTTGTAAATATGCTTATCGAAGCAATGAAAGCTGATCCTGATTTTGGAAGTATGGCCGGTATGGCAGAAGGTATGTTGAAGGGTTTACCTGAAATAATTAATGAAACAACTCGTTTGGAAGTTGGTTTGAACTTGACTGCCGCTAAATAACTTTTTTTTCGATATGGAATTTTCCCTCCTTTGTCTCCTGATTTTCAGGTTATAGAGGAGGGATTTTTGTTTGTTTTTTCCTACATTTGCATGATAAATAATCAAATTGTAGAAATGATATGACAGAAACGGAAAGACGACAGATTATTGCTTTGGTTAAATCTGAAGTAATTCCTGCCATTGGTTGTACAGAACCTATAGCTGTGGCATTGTGTGTAGCAAAGGCTGCGGAAGTGCTGAATAAGCGTCCCGAAAAGATAACTGTATTGCTGAGTGCCAATATTCTGAAAAATGCAATGGGAGTGGGTATTCCAGGTACGGGGATGATTGGATTACCGATTGCTGTGGCGCTTGGCGCCTTAATAGGCAAGTCGGTATATCAATTGGAGGTTTTGAAAGACAGTACCCCTGATGCAGTGGAGGCAGGAAAGCGTTTCATAGAAGAAAAGCGTATCCATATATCCTTAAAAGACGATATAGAAGAGAAACTTTATATAGAAGTCTGCTGTGAAGCCGATACGGACAAGGCAACCGCCATTATTGCTGGTGGACATACTTGTTTTACTTATATAACGCACAACGGGGATATCCTGCTGGACAAACAAACCGCTTCTTGCATCGAAGAGGAGGAGGATGTATTGGACTTGACTTTACGCAAAGTGTATGACTTCGCCATGACAACCCCATTAGACGACATTCGTTTTATTCTTGATACGGCACGACTGAACAAGACTGCCGCCGAACGTTCCTTCGAAGGTGAATATGGTCATGGACTGGGTAAAATCCTACGTGGCACTTACGAACACCGGATTATGGGCGACAGTGTCTTCTCTCATATCCTTTCTTACACTTCGGGAGCATGTGATGCCCGTATGGCCGGTGCCATGATTCCGGTGATGAGCAATTCCGGCAGTGGCAATCAAGGGATATCCGCTACCCTTCCCGTACTGGTCTATGCCGAAGAAAATGGAAAATCGGAAGAAGAATTGATTCGTGCCTTGATGTTGAGCCATTTAACAGTAATCTATATCAAGCAGAGTTTGGGACGCTTATCTGCCTTATGCGGTTGTGTGGTTGCTGCTACGGGTTCCAGTTGCGGTATAACTTGGCTAATGGGAGGAACTTATGAACAGGTGGCATATGCTGTGCAGAACATGATTGCCAATCTTACCGGAATGATTTGTGATGGTGCCAAACCCAGTTGTGCATTGAAAGTAACTACCGGAGTTTCAACCGCAGTGCTTTCAGCCATCATGGCCATGGAAAACCGTTGTGTGACTTCCGTAGAAGGTATTATTGATGAGGATGTGGATCAGAGTATCCGTAATCTGACAAAAATCGGTTCTAAAGGAATGAATGAAACGGATAAATTGGTATTGGAGATAATGACAAGTAAATAATATAGAATTTGAAAATTAAAGAATTAAAAATTAAAGAATTACCATGCGGCATGCTTAATACTGTGTAGTCTGATTCTTTAATTTTTAATTCTTTAATTTTTAATTCTTTAGTGGCAGCATCCGCCTCCACATTCATGGTCGCCGCATCCGTCGCCACAGTCACCACAACCGCAGCTGCCGCAACCGCCACCCATCATACGGGCAACTTCAGCAAGCTCTTCGTTCGTAGCCGGACGGCTTTCCACCACTTCTCCGGTAAAGTTCAAATCACAACCTGCGAGTGGATGATTCATGTCCATTACAACTACGTCTTCCTTTACTTCTACTACACTTCCATTGATGCGTTGACCTTCAGAAGTCATCAAGGGGATGACGGCGCCTTCCACTACACGGTCGCTGTCGAATTCTCCTTCTATCATGAAGATTTCTTTGGGGAGGTCAATAACATGGTCGTCGTCATATTCACCATAAGCTTCTGATGCCGGAATGGTAAAGTCGAATTTATCGCCTATCTGCAAGTCTTTTATCTGGGCTTCAAAGGGTTCGAGTGTCATTCCCAGACCTGAGATAAACTGAAAAGGATGCTCTACGGGTGCTTCTTCTTCGAAATCTTTTTCTCCGTTTTCGATTGAGTACAGCTTATATGCTACGGTGATGTACTTGTTTTCTACTGTTTCCATTAATTTTCTATCTTTATTTAATTAGTAAATACTTTTTTTTGAGTATTTGAAGAGACAAAGATACGAATTATTTGTTTCGGGATGTAGAGAGCCTTTGGTAATTTTCAGATTATTAAATGGTTTCAATGATTGGCAATACATTTACATTGGCTGTCTGAATGGTTCTATTTAGAACTGTTAAGTGATAAAATAGGATTTTAGGGCGATATTTTCTTACGATTATTCATATTTATCTTATTTTTTTCTTCAATTTGTTTGGAGATTATAAAAAAGCCCTTACCTTTGCAGCACGTTTGAAACAAAAAAGAAGAATTAAGTTATGAATTTACATACATCTATTAACCTGGCAGTCCTGCATATTATTCGCGTCGTGGTGGTGGCATCAAGAGCGTGAGAAAGGTTATGTATGTATTCGTACGTTAGAAGATAATTTATTAAGCCTTTCTCACTATAGTGGGAGAGGCTTTTTCATTAAAAGGAGATTTGAAAATGAAGCATCAGTTACGCAGCTCGTTCAGCACACAAGGTCGCCGCATGGCGGGAGCCCGTGCATTGTGGACGGCGAATGGTATGAAGAAGGAACAGATGGGTAAGCCCATTATCGCTATAGTCAATTCATTTACACAATTCGTCCCCGGGCATGTACATCTGCACGAAATAGGCCAGTTTGTAAAGGAAGAGATTGAAAAACTGGGGTGTTTTGCTGCGGAGTTCAATACGATTGCCATTGACGACGGTATCGCTATGGGACACGACGGTATGCTTTATTCCCTGCCTTCAAGAGATATCATTGCCGATAGTGTGGAGTATATGGTAAATGCCCATAAGGCGGATGCTATGGTTTGCATCAGTAACTGTGACAAGATTACTCCGGGGATGCTGATGGCGGCTATGAGACTGAATATACCGACTGTGTTTGTTTCAGGCGGTCCGATGGAAGCCGGGGAATGGAACGGACAGCATTTGGATTTGATTGATGCCATGATTAAATCTGCTGATGAAAGTGTGGGCGATAAAGAGGTGGCACAGATTGAGCAACATGCCTGCCCCACTTGCGGATGCTGCTCAGGCATGTTTACCGCTAATTCCATGAATTGCCTGAATGAAGCGATTGGATTGGCACTGCCCGGTAACGGCACGATTGTAGCCACTCACGAAAATCGCAAGAAACTATTTGAGGATGCAGCCAAGTTGATTGTAGAGAATGCCTTTAGATATTATGAAGAAGGGGATGAGAGCGTACTCCCGCGAAGTATTGCTACCCGCGAGGCATTTTTGAATGCCATGACGCTGGATATTGCGATGGGCGGTTCCACTAATACGGTACTTCATTTGTTGGCTGTGGCTCACGAAGCCGGAGCGGATTTTAAGATGGACGACATTGACATGCTCTCCCGCAAGACCCCCTGCTTATGCAAGGTGGCTCCCAATACCCAAAAGTATCATGTACAAGACGTTAACCGTGCCGGTGGCATCATTGCCATCATGGATGAGCTTGCCAAGGGCGGATTGGTCGATACGAATGTCCGCCGTGTGGATGGAATGACGTTGGCAGAGGCAATCGACCGGTATAGTATTACCAGCTCTAATGTATGTAAAGAGGCAATCAAGAAATACTCCAGTGCGGCAGCCGGAAAGTTCAATCTGGTACTTGGTTCACAAAATGCGTCTTATAAGGAACTCGACACGGACCGTGCGACCGGTTGTATCCGTGATTTGGAACATGCATACAGCAAGGATGGCGGTCTGGCAGTTTTGAAGGGAAATATAGCTCAGGACGGTTGCGTTGTCAAGACTGCCGGTGTAGACGAGAGTATCTGGAAATTTACGGGGCCGGCGAAAGTCTTCGACTCACAAGATGCGGCTTGTGACGGTATTCTGGCTGGAAAGGTGGTCAGTGGAGACGTCGTCGTCATCACTCACGAAGGGCCGAAAGGTGGACCGGGTATGCAAGAGATGCTTTATCCTACTTCTTATATCAAATCCCGCCATCTGGGTAAGGAGTGTGCATTGATTACCGACGGGCGTTTCAGTGGTGGTACTTCCGGACTAAGTATCGGACATGTTTCTCCCGAAGCGGCTGCCGGTGGTAATATCGGCAAGATTAAGGATGGGGACATTATCGAAATTGATATACCGAACCGTTCTATCAATGTGAAGTTGACGGATGAAGAGCTTGCAGCACGCCCTATGACTCCGGTAACCCGCAACCGTGAAGTCTCCAAAGCATTGAAAGCATATGCCAGTATGGTGAGTTCCGCTGACAAAGGGGCTGTGAGGCTGATTGATTAAAAGCCCCCCTTTCCGAAAGCGAGGGGAGGAAAGAATGAAACAAATTTTTCAAGCTACTATTGAGCTTTTAAATATAATGAATAGATAAAGTATGGCTGATAATAATAAAAAGAGTAACTTTTCCTCCCTCTCCCAAGGAGAGGGTCGGGGTGAGGCTCTAATAACAGGCGCAGAAGCATTGATGCGCTCTCTGGAGCATCAGGGAGTAAAGACCATTTTCGGTTATCCGGGAGGGAGCATCATGCCGGTATTCGATGCCTTATACGACCACCGGAAGGAATTGAACCACATCTTGGTTCGCCATGAACAAGGAGCAACCCATGCGGCACAAGGCTTTGCACGTGTATCAGGCGAGGTTGGCGTTTGTCTGGTTACCAGTGGACCGGGTGCTACCAATACTATCACGGGCATTGCAGATGCCATGATTGACAGTACGCCTATCGTTGTCATTGCCGGCCAGGTAGGGACGAACTTCTTGGGTACGGATGCATTTCAGGAAGTGGACTTGGTAGGCATTACTCAGCCTATCACGAAATGGAGTTACCAGATTCGTCGTGCAGAAGATGTGGCCTGGGCAGTGGCACGTGCTTTCTATGTGGCAAAGAGCGGACGTCCGGGACCGGTCGTGCTGGATTTTGCTAAAAACGCCCAAGTGGAGAAAACAGAATATGCGCCTACTAAGGTGGACTATGTCCGTAGCTATCTTCCCGTTCCCGAAATGGAGCCGGAGGCCATACGGAAGGCTGCTGAATTAATAAATGGTGCGGAACGGCCTTTGGTGCTGGTAGGACAAGGCGTGGAGCTGGGAGAAGCCCAGCAAGAGCTTCGTGCTTTCATTGAGAAAGCCGGAATGCCTGCCGGATGCACTTTATTGGGACTTTCCGCATTACCTACGAACCATCCGTTGAACAAAGGAATGCTTGGTATGCACGGTAACCTGGGGCCCAATATCAATACCAATAAATGTGATGTCCTTATCGCCGTAGGCATGCGCTTTGATGACCGTGTGACGGGTAAATTGGAAACATATGCCAAGCAGGCGAAGATTATCCACTTTGATATTGACCCTGCCGAAATAGATAAGAATGTAAAGACCGATGTTGCTGTCCTGGGAGATTGCAAAGAGACACTGGCTGCCGTTACCCAATTGCTGGAACCCGCCAACCATCAGGAATGGATTGACAGTTTCCGGCAATACGAGGAAGTGGAAGAGGAAAAGGTAATCCGTCCGGAATTACATCCGGCAGGAAAAGCGCTAAGCATGGGTGAGGTGGTGCGTGCTGTGAGTGAGGCTACCCATAACGAGGCGATATTGGTGACTGATGTCGGCCAGAATCAGATGATGTCCGCCCGTTATTTCAAATACAGCAAGGAACGTAGCATTGTTACTTCCGGTGGCCTGGGTACTATGGGCTTCGGCCTTCCGGCAGCTATCGGTGCCACTTTTGGACGTCCGGACCGCACGGTATGCGTATTCATGGGAGACGGCGGCTTGCAGATGAACCTGCAGGAACTGGGTACCATCATGGAGCAAAAAGCTCCGGTGAAGATGATTCTGTTGAACAATAACTTCCTGGGCAATGTTCGTCAATGGCAGGCGATGTTCTTCAATCGTCGTTATTCGTTTACTCCGATGATGAATCCGGATTATATGAAGATTGCTTCGGCATATGATATTCCTGCACGCAGGGTAATGACCCGCGAGGAGCTGGCAAAAGCGATTGACGAGATGATAGCGACTGACGGACCGTTCCTGCTCGAAGCTTGTGTGGAGGAAGAAGGAAATGTAATGCCGATGACACCTCCGGGCGGTTCGGTCAATCAGATGTTGTTGGAATGCTGAAGTCATGCGAAATTAAAGAATTTACTCTATCTATGGATAAAAAACTATATACAATCATTGTTCATTCGGAAAACTTTGCCGGTTTGCTGAATCAGGTGACGGCTGTGTTTACCCGCCGGCAGATAAACATCGAGAGTTTGAATGTATCGGCCTCCTCCATCAAGGGGGTACATAAATATACCATTACCGCTTGGACGGACAAGGATACCATTGAAAAGGTGACCAAGCAGATTACCAAGAAAATAGATGTGCTGCAAGCCCATTATTTCACGGATGATGAAATCTATCAGCACGAGATTGCCCTCTATAAAATAACGACTCCTACGCTGGAAGAAAAACCGGAGGTGTCTAAAGTAATCCGTAAGTACAATGCCCGTATTGTGGAGGTGAATGCTGTATTTGCCATTGTTGAGAAGAATGGCATGAGTGAGGAAATCACCAATCTTTATGAGGAGTTGCGCCAGTTGGATTGCGTACTTCAGTTCGTCCGTTCGGGTCGCGTAGCCATTACGACCAGCTGCTTTGAGCGTGTCAATGAATATCTGGCGGACCGTGAAGCAAAATATCGTCAAAGTAAACACTAGGAATCATGATGAGCGAGAACAATAAGATAGGTACCTACAAGTTTGTTGCCGAACCGTTTCATGTCGACTTTACCGGACGGCTGACAATGGGAGTATTGGGCAACCATTTGTTGAATTGTGCGGGTTTCCATGCCAGCGACCGCGGTTTTGGCATCGCGACTCTAAACGAGGACAATTATACTTGGGTATTGTCCCGTCTGGCTGTCGAACTGGATGAAATGCCTTATCAGTACGAAGATTTCTCCATTCAGACTTGGGTGGAGAATGTCTATCGCCTTTTTACAGACCGTAATTTCGCTATCATCGATAAGGAGGGCAAGAAGATTGGGTATGCACGTTCCGTTTGGGCGATGATTAGCATGAATACCCGTAAGCCGGCAGATTTGCTGGCTCTTCATAGTGGCAGCATTGTAGATTATGTTTGCGATGAGCCTTGCCCGATAGAAAAACCTTCGCGGATAAAGGTGGCCTCAAAGGAACCGGTTGCTGCTTTGGTAGCCAAATACAGTGATATTGACATTAACGGGCATGTGAACAGCATCCGTTACATCGAGCATATCCTTGATTTGTTCCCGATAGAGATGTATAAGGAGAAGCGCATCCGTCGTTTTGAAATGGCATATGTAGCCGAAAGCTATTATGGGGATGAGTTGACTTTGTTCATGGATGATGCCGGTGAGGGCGTTTACGATGTGGAGGTGAAAAAGAATGGCAGCGAAGTGGTCTGTCGCTCTAAAGTGATATTTACAGAGAAATAAATAAATTTATCAACGTTGGCGTAAGCCACAAATAAAAATTAAAACAAAAAATGGCACAATTGAATTTTGGCGGTGTTATTGAGAATGTAATGACCCGCGAAGAATTTCCTTTGGAAAAAGCACGTGAGATTTTGAAAGATGAAACAATTGCAGTAATCGGTTATGGCGTACAAGGCCCGGGCCAGGCTTGCAACTTGCGTGATAACGGTTTCAATGTGATTGTAGGACAACGTCCGGGTAAGACATACGAAAAGGCGGTGGCTGACGGATGGGTACCGGGTGAGACTTTGTTCGGCATCGAAGAGGCTTGCCAGAAAGGTACTATCGTCATGTGTCTGTTGTCTGACGCAGCTGTAATGTCTGTATGGCCGACTATCAAACCTTATTTGACTCCCGGAAAGGCTCTTTACTTCTCTCATGGTTTTGCTATTACCTGGAACGACCGTACCGGCGTGGTTCCTCCTAAAGATATTGATGTTATTATGGTTGCTCCCAAAGGTTCCGGTACTTCACTTCGTACCATGTTCCTCGAAGGGCGTGGCTTGAACTCATCATATGCCGTCTATCAGGATGCTACGGGTAAGGCTTTTGACAAGACGATTGCACTGGGTATCGGTATTGGTTCGGGATATTTGTTCGAGACAACTTTCATCCGCGAAGCCACTTCCGACTTGACCGGTGAACGCGGTTCATTGATGGGTGCTATCCAGGGATTGCTGTTGGCTCAGTATGAAGTATTGCGCGAAAACGGCCATACTCCTTCTGAAGCATTCAATGAAACAGTGGAAGAGTTGACTCAATCTTTGATGCCATTGTTTGCCAAGAACGGTATGGACTGGATGTATGCCAACTGTTCTACTACGGCACAGCGTGGTGCGCTGGATTGGATGACCCCGTTTCATGATGCCATCAAGCCGGTTGTACAGAAATTGTATGCAAGTGTGAAGTCGGGCAACGAAGCTCAGATTTCTATCGACAGTAACTCCAAACCCGATTATCGTGAGAAGCTGAATGCAGAATTGAAAGCCTTGCGTGAAAGCGAAATGTGGCAGACAGCTGTTACAGTTCGTAAACTTCGTCCGGAAAACAATTAATCAGCTTTATATAAATAGGTGAAATACCCTCTTCGGTGTTACCGGAGGGGGTATTTCTTTATTATTGATTCCCTATATTTTGAATAAACTCCAGTAGCTTCCGGTAAAAACCGTGATGTTTCAGCGTATCTGCCTCTCCCATTATCACCAGCTTCATACGTGCCCGGGTGATGGCTACATTCATTCTCCTTAAATCATTCAGGAATCCTATCTGCCCTTCTTCGTTGGCACGGACAAGGCTGATGAAGATAACATCGCGCTCTTGCCCTTGGAAGCCATCCACCGTATTTACAGTGAACAAGCTGCGATAAGGCTTGAGTGAAGCGTCTGCCTTTATCTTGTTGCGGAGATATTGCACTTGTGCCTTGTAAGGGGAGATGATGCCGATGTCTATTTTTTCTTCCAGAATGCGGTTGCCACCGATACGGTTGATGTAGATTTTCAGTTCTGATAGGAGCAGGTCCGCTTCCGCCTTATTAATGCGTCCGAAAGTCTCTCCCACAAATTCTTCTTTGAAATCCATTTCGGAGGTGTCAATCCAGTGGATGGGGGTATCCCAGTCCAGGATGCCCCGGTAACGCACTTCGGGAGCGGCTTCCAACTCGCCATTATAAAACCATTGGGAAGGAAATTTCATGATTTCCTCGTGCATGCGGTATTGTACTTTCAGCAAAGAGACAACGGCAGGTTTGTTGGACACCACTTTCTCCATCAATGTTCGTTCCAGACCTCCACGGGCAGCTTCGTAGCATTTTATGGTGGGCGGAAGTTGGCAGTGGTCACCCGCCAATACCACGCGGTCTGCTTTTCGGATAGCTATCCAGCAGGCAGCTTCTAAGGCCTGGGCTGCTTCATCAATGAAAAGGGTGCCGAAACGGCGTCCGTTCAGCAGCCGGTGATTGCTGCTTACTAGCGTGGAGGCTATGACATGTGCCCCATCAAAAAGCTCTGCATTGATTTGTATTTCCAATGCGGTGGCGCGGTCGCGCAGGCGGCTCATACGGCTGCGTACTCCTTCGCGTTCGTCATAGCTGCCACGGCGGGCACGGCTGCCCAGTTCACGGAGATTTTTCCGGATGCTCCACAGCTCCGGATAAAGCGGATGGTTCTCGAAACGACGCTCGTAGGTAAAGGAAAGCATCTTGTCGTTGACACGGGTCGGATTGCCGATACGCAGGACATTGACGCCACGGTCCACAAGTTTTTCCGAAATCCAGTCGACGGCAGTATTGCTTTGGGCACATACCAGTACCTGCGGTTCCCGATGCAGGGTTTCGTAGATGGCTTCCACTAAGGTGGTCGTTTTTCCGGTTCCTGGAGGACCATGTACAATGGCCACGTCGCGAGCACACAGCACTTTGTTTACAGCTGTTTCCTGCGTGGAGTTCAGCCAGGGAAACCGTACGGGATAGAGCTCTCGGAAACCGGCTTTCGAGGTTCCCAGCAATATGTCCCGCAATTCGGCCAGGCGGTTGCCTTTGGAGCGTAACGTATCTTCCAAGGCTTCGAACATGGTCCGATAGGATGTTTCGTCGAAATAAAGTTGCACGCCGAGGTTGTCCGTTTCCTGCACTTCCATCACGGCACCGGCTCCGGGCATTATCGCTACCATCCGTGTCTCGTCGGCATAGCTTACGGTAGCGGTGAAGTTCATATAGGTTATTTTTCCATCGGCAGACTGGCGGAAAAAACATACGGGACGGCCGAACTCAAAATTATGTTCTATATCGGTATTTTCTGTGTGTGTAATTTCTATTACTAATTGATTCAGTGAATTATAGTAACTTCGTCCCGGAGTGGCAGGATACCAGCAAAGTCCCCGTTTCACTTTCCGGGCAACCCCCATGTTTTCGGTTTGGCGTTTGAATTCCTCTTTTTCGTATTCGTATTCCATGCGCAGCAAAAGTTGCTGCTGTTGGAGGTGAATAATAGGACTATTTGAATCTTGTTCCTTCATGGTTGCAAAGGTAATCATTCTTCGCTTCCGACGGAAAAAATGCTTTATTTTGTTAAACTATTCAGCCTTTTTATTTGTTTATGATATTAATTTGTAATCTTTACAATAATGAAAAACTAAAAAATAGTGGTTATGGTATATGATTTAACGATGCTCAAAACGTTTTATGCCGCTTATTCGGAGAAGATAGAACGCGTACGGAACGTACTGCGGCGTCCGATGACTTTAGCAGAGAAAATTTTGTATGCTCATTTGTATGATGGGGATAAAGTGAAGAACTACAGACGGGGAGAAGACTATGTGAATTTCCGTCCCGACCGTGTGGCCATGCAGGATGCAACGGCTCAAATGGCCTTATTGCAATTTATGAATGCAGGCCGTGAGCAGGTTGCCGTGCCTTCCACTGTGCACTGTGACCATTTGATTCAAGCATATAAAGGTGCAAAAGAAGATATCGTGACTGCTACGAAGACCAACGAGGAGGTCTATAATTTTCTCCGTGATGTTTCCTCCCGCTATGGCATAGGTTTTTGGCAGCCGGGAGCAGGCATTATTCACCAGGTGGTATTGGAGAACTACGCATTTCCGGGTGGGATGATGGTAGGCACGGACTCTCATACGCCCAATGCCGGAGGTTTGGGCATGGTGGCCATTGGTGTGGGTGGTGCCGATGCGGTGGATGTGATGACCGGCATGGAATGGGAACTGAAAATGCCGCGTCTGATAGGCGTACACTTGAAGGGTAAATTGAGTGGCTGGGTAGCTCCCAAAGACGTTATTCTGAAGTTGGCGGGTATTCTTACTGTAAAAGGGGGAACCAATGCCATCATTGAATATTTTGGACCGGGAACCGCTTCGTTGTCTGCCACTGGAAAGGCTACCATCTGCAATATGGGGGCAGAGGTGGGGGCGACTACCTCCCTTTTCCCTTACGATGAGCGCATGGGTACCTACTTGAAAGCTACCGGACGTGAAGAAGTGGCAAAAATGGCTGTTTCCGTAGCTGCCGACCTTCGCGCCGACGACGAAGTGCTGGCAAATCCGGAAAAATATTACGACCGCATCATTGAAATAGACCTCTCGCTGTTGGAACCGTATATCAATGGGCCCTTTACGCCGGATGCAGCAACACCGATATCGAAATTTGCCGAGGTAGTGATAACCAATAACTATCCCCGCCGGATGGAAGTCGGTCTGATAGGGTCGTGCACCAATTCGTCCTATCAGGATTTGAGCCGTGCGGCCTCCCTTGCCCGGCAGGTAAAGGAAAAGAATTTGAAGGTTGCTTCCCCGCTGATTGTCAATCCCGGCTCGGAGCAGATACGTGCTACTGCTGAACGCGACGGCATGATTGCCGCTTTCGAAGATATTGGCGCAACGATAATGGCGAATGCCTGCGGACCTTGTATTGGCCAGTGGAAGCGCCATACTGATGACCCCGAACGCAAAAATTCCATCGTCACCTCTTTTAACCGTAATTTTGCCAAACGTGCCGACGGCAATCCCAATACTTTTGCTTATGTGGCTTCTCCCGAAATTACCATGGCGCTGACCATTGCAGGCGACCTCTGTTTCGACCCCTTGCGGGATACGCTGGTCAATGCCAAAGGAGAGGTTGTGAAACTGTCCGAACCAGTCGGTGAGGAATTGCCGGCACACGGATTCATCGGAGGACAAAAAGGATATATTGCTCCAAACAAGGGACAGACGGAAATTACGGTCAATCCTCATTCACAGCGCTTGCAACTGCTGACTCCCTTCCCTGCCTGGGATGGCATGGACTTGCTGAATATGCCTTTATTGATTAAAGTGCAAGGGAAATGTACCACCGACCACATCTCTATGGCGGGGCCATGGCTCCGTTTCCGGGGACATTTGGAGAATATTTCGGACAATATGCTGATGGGGGCTGTCAATGCTTTCAATGGAGAGACGAACAAGGTTTGGAACCGCTCCACCAATACCTATGGAACAGTGTCAGGCACTGCGAAGCTGTATAAATCAGAAGGCATCCCTTCCATTGTCGTTGCCGAAGAGAATTATGGTGAAGGTTCCAGCCGTGAGCATGCTGCCATGGAACCACGCTTCCTGAATGTACGCGCCATTTTGGCGAAAAGCTTTGCCCGTATCCATGAGACGAATTTAAAGAAACAAGGCATGTTGGCGCTGACCTTTACGGATAAGGCCGATTATGACAAGATTCGGGAACGCGACCTGATTTCTGTCATGGGGTTGAAAGATTTTGCTTCGGGACGTACGTTGAAGGTGGTTCTTCATCACGAGGACGGGAGTAAAGAAAGTTTTGAAGTACAACATACGTATAACGAACAGCAGATAGCCTGGTTCCGGGCCGGTTCTGCACTTAATGCAAGATAGAATATGGAAAAAATTACTGTACCTTTTATTACCGGCGATGGAGTGGGAGCAGAAGTGACCCCATCCATGCAGGCTGTCGTGAATGCCGCTGTCAAGAAATCCTATGGTGACCGGCGTGGCATTGAATGGAAAGAAGTGCTGGCAGGAGAACGTGCTTTCCACGAAACCGGCTCCTGGTTGCCGGACGAAACCATGGAAGCCTTCCGCACCTATAAGGTGGGCATCAAAGGTCCTTTGACAACTCCCGTCGGTGGAGGTATCCGTTCCTTGAACGTAGCCTTGCGTCAGACGCTCGATTTGTATGTCTGCCAACGTCCGGTACGTTGGTATAAGGGCATTGTTTCTCCACTCAAAGAGCCACAGAAGGTGGATATGTGCGTATTCCGTGAGAATACCGAGGATATTTATGCAGGCATCGAATGGGAAGCCGGAACTCCGGAGGCTGAAAAGTTCTATCGTTTTCTCCGTGATGACATGGGGGTGACAAAAGTCCGTTTTCCCGAAACCTCCTCGTTTGGCGTGAAGCCCGTTTCAAGAGAAGGAACAGAGCGCTTGGTGCGTGCCGCCTGCCAATACGCCCTTGAGCATCATCTGCCTTCCGTGACGTTGGTACACAAAGGAAACATCATGAAATTTACGGAAGGCGGCTTCAAGAAGTGGGGGTACGAACTGGCAGAACGTGAGTTTGGTAAAGAACTTGCAGAAGGGCGTCTGGTCATCAAGGACTGCATTGCCGATGCATTCTTGCAGAACACGTTGCTTATCCCCGAAGAATATTCCGTGATTGCCACGTTGAATCTGAACGGCGATTATGTGTCCGACCAACTGGCTGCCATGGTAGGCGGCATCGGCATTGCACCGGGTGCGAATATCAACTATAAAACAGGGCATGCCATTTTTGAGGCTACTCACGGGACGGCTCCGAACATTGCCGGGAAAGACATTGTGAATCCCTGTTCCATCATCCTTTCCGCTGTGATGATGCTTGAATATCTGGGTTGGAAGGAAGCAGCCTCTCTTATAGAGAACGCCTTGGAGGAAAGTTTCACAGAAGCCCGTGCTACTGCCGACTTGGCACGTTTTATGCCGGGTGGCGTCTCGCTGTCCACTTCGACTTTCACCCGGGAGATTGTAAGGAGAATAGAAAATGGGAATAACGAATAAAACGAAACGATTATGAAGAAGGAGTATCTGATTTACAAGCTTTCCGAAGATTTGAAGGAAGCTACCCGGATTGAGAATGAACTGTTCAGGAAGTTTGATGTGAAGCGCGGTTTGCGTAATGAGGACGGCACGGGAGTCTTGGTGGGGTTGACCAAAATAGGCAATGTGGTCGGCTATGAACGCATCCCCGGTGGAGGGCTGAAGCCTATTCCCGGCAAATTGTTCTACCGCGGTTATGATGTGGATGACTTGGCACACGCCATCATCAAAGAGAAGCGTTTCGGTTTTGAGGAAATTGCCTACTTGTTGCTTTCCGGTCGCCTGCCCGACAAGGAAGAACTCTCTTCTTTCCGTGAACTCATCAACGACAACATGCCGCTGGAGCAGAAGACCAAGATGAATATCATTGAACTCGAAGGAAACAACATTATGAACATCCTGGCGCGCAGCGTGCTCGAGATGTATCGTTTTGACCCTGATGCAGATGACACTTCCCGCGATAATCTGATGCGGCAGAGCATTGAGCTTATTTCGAAATTCCCGACCATCATTGCGTATGCCTATAACATGCTTCGCCATGCCACCCATGGCCGTTCACTGCATATCCGCCATCCGCAGGAAAACCTTTCCATTGCCGAGAATTTCCTCTATATGCTGAAGAAGGACTACACGGAGCTGGATGCCCGCACGCTCGACCTGCTGCTGGTTCTTCAGGCCGAGCACGGTGGTGGTAACAACTCCACTTTTACCGTACGTGTCACTTCTTCTACCGGGACGGATACTTACTCTTCGATAGCGGCAGGTATCGGTTCCTTGAAAGGGCCGCTTCATGGAGGTGCCAATATCCAGGTTGCCGATATGTTCCACCATCTGCAGGAAAACATTCAGGACTGGACGAATGTGGATGAGATTGATACTTACTTCACCCGCATGCTCAACAAGGAAGCCTATAACAAGACCGGCTTGATATATGGTATCGGACATGCCGTCTATACCATTTCCGACCCGCGCGCCATTCTGCTGAAAGAGCTTGCCCGCGACCTTGCCCGCGAAAAAGGGAAAGAACGCGAGTTCGCTTTCCTTGAACTGCTCGAGGAGCGCGCCATTGATGTGTTTGGCCGTGTGAAGAATAATGGCAAGACGGTTTCGAGTAATGTGGATTTCTATTCGGGCTTTGTTTACGAGATGATTGGGCTGCCGCAGGAAATCTTCACGCCTTTGTTTGCCATGGCACGTATTGTCGGTTGGTGTGCACATCGCAATGAAGAATTGAATTTCGAAGGCAAGCGTATTATCCGTCCTGCCTATAAGAATGTTTTGGATGAGGTGGCTTATGTGCCCATTAAGAAACGGTAAGGATTAGACTTGTATCTTTTAAATCGTTCCATCACGGGGAAAAAATCGTTCCACCATGGTAGAACGATTTTTTCTCCATGGTGGAATGAAATTTACTCCATGATGGAACGATTAGATTTTCGTATCTCTACTGCTTAATCTTCTCAGTAAAAAACACTGGTTTTTGCATGAAAAAACAATTATCCGGGGAAAACGATTTGTTTGTTGTGAGTTTTCTTTATCTTTGCTTCGCATAAATAAAGAACTATGAATCAGGAAACTTTTCAGATATTTCTGTGGGTAATGAGTGCTGTGGCATTGGTTGTCTTTATTGCACTCTATTTTGTCAAAGCGGGTTATGGCATGTTCCGTACTGCCTCGTGGGGAATCTCCATCAATAATAAACTGGCGTGGGTGCTTATGGAAGCGCCGGTATTCATCCTCATGTTTGGGTTGTGGGGGAAGAGTGGAGCGGGATTTGCCGTGCCGGTATATTTCTTCTTCCTGCTGTTTCAGTTGCACTATCTTCAGCGGGCCTTTATTTTTCCGTTCCTGCTGAAAGGTAAAAGCCGGATGCCGGTAGCTATTATGGCGATGGGTATCGTCTTCAACCTTTTGAACGGGATGATGCAGGCGGGCGGTTTGTTCTATTTCGCTCCCGAAGGCTTGTATGCCGATGGCTGGGCCTATTTGCTGAAACCTCATGCCTTGTTGGGAATCATTCTGTTTTTTGCAGGTATGTTCGTCAATTTGCATTCCGACTATGTGATACGTCATCTGCGCAGGCCAGGTGATACGAAGCATTATCTTCCCGGAAAAGGGCTTTACCGATACGTCACTTCTGCCAATTACTTCGGTGAACTGGTGGAATGGACGGGGTTTGCCATACTCACAGCTTCTCCCGCCGCCTGGGTGTTCGTCTGGTGGACGTTTGCCAACCTTGTTCCCCGTGCCGATGCCATTCACCGCCGTTATCGGGAGGAGTTTGGTGATGAGGCGGTAGGAAAGCGCAAACGCATCATTCCATTTCTTTATTAATGGAAAATGGAGAGTTGAAAATGGAAAATGAATAATTCATAACTTATAACTTATAACTCATAACTCATAACGATGGAATCCAAGTTATTCACCCCCGTCACTTTCGGACCGTTGACTTTGCGTAACCGTACCATCCGTTCGGCTGCTTTCGAGAGCATGTGTCCCGGAAACGCTCCGTCGGACATGTTGCTCGACTATCATCGGTCGGTAGCGGCGGGAGGTATAGGTATGACTACTGTTGCTTATGCGGCAGTTACTCAGAGCGGCTTGTCTTTTGACCGCCAGTTGTGGATGCGTCCTGAGATTATCCCCGGACTCCGTAGGCTGACTGATGCCATACATGCGGAGGGGGCTGCGGCAGGCATCCAGTTGGGACACTGTGGCAATATGTCCCATAAGAGTATTTGCGGTTGTATGCCCGTCGGCGCATCTTCTGGTTTCAATCTTTACTCTCCTACCTTTGTGCGCGGACTGCGTGCCGATGAGCTGCCGGAGATGGCGCGTGCTTATGGGCGTTCGGTGAATCTGGCACGGGAGGCCGGATTTGATTCTGTAGAGATTCATGCAGGGCATGGCTATCTCATCAGCCAGTTCTTGTCCCCGTCCACCAACCATCGGAAGGACGAGTTCGGAGGCTCGTTGCAGAACCGTATGCGTTTTATGGATATGGTGATGGAAGAAGTGATGAAGGCTGCCGGCAGTGATATGGCTGTGCTGGTGAAGATGAACATGCGCGACGGTTTCCGTGGAGGGATGGAGCTGGACGAGACGATGCAGGTGGCCCGGAGGCTGGAGCAGTCGGGAGCACATGCGCTGGTCTTGAGCGGTGGGTTTGTCAGTAAGGCGCCGATGTATGTCATGCGGGGCGAAATGCCTATCCGCAGCATGACGCATTACATGACCTGCTGGTGGTTGAAATACGGTGTACGCATGGTAGGCAAATGGATGATACCGAGCGTACCGTTTAAGGAAGCTTATTTCCTGGAAGATGCCTTGAAATTCCGTGCCGCCTTGAAGATACCGTTGGTTTATGTGGGTGGCCTGGTTTCCAGGGACAAGATAGATGAGGTGCTGGATGACGGCTTCGAGGCTGTGCAAATGGCACGCGCTCTGCTCAATGAGCCGGGGTTTGTCAACCGCATGCGTGCCGAAGAGAATGCACGTTGCAACTGCCGGCATAGTAATTATTGCATTGCCCGGATGTATTCCATCGAGATGGCATGCCATCAGCATTTGAAGGAGGAGCTTCCACCTTGTCTGAAAAGGGAGATAGAGAAAATCGAAGCGAAAGGCTGATTTTTAGTTTTTAATTTTCAATTTTTAATTATTAAAGTGAATTTAGCTGTTATAACCGGGGCAGACGGTGGCATGGGCATGGAAATTACCCGCGCAGTGGCAACTGCCGGCTATCAGGTCATCATGGCATGCCGTGACCCCCAAGCTGCCGAACCCAAGCGGCAACTGCTGATGCGTGAAACCGGTAATCCGCGTATTGAGACTGCTCCCATTGATTTGGCATCTCTGGCTTCAGTGGCCGCATTTGCAGAGCATCTGTTGAAGCGGGGAGAGCCGTTGGCGTTGCTGATGAACAATGCCGGAACCATGGAAACGGAACGCCGCATTACCGAAGACGGACTGGAACGGACGGTGAGTGTCAATTATGTAGGGCCTTACCTGCTGACCCGCAAGCTGCTGCCATTGATGGGAGAGGGGAGCCGTATTGTGAATATGGTATCTTGTACGTATGCCATCGGTCATCTTGACTTTCCGGATTTTTTCCTCCGGGGAAGGAAGGGTGGCTTTTGGCGCATTCCTATATATAGCAACACGAAGCTGGCATTGACTCTGTTCACCATCGACTTGGCCAGTCGCGTCAAACACAAAGGTATTGTTGTGAATGCGGCCGACCCGGGGATTGTGTCTACCAATATCATCACCATGCATATGTGGTTTGACCCGCTGACAGATATACTTTTCAGGCCTTTTATCCGTACTCCCCGTAAGGGAGCTGCAACGGCTGTCGGCTTATTGCTGGATGAGGATGCCGGTAAACGTACGGGGACATTGAATGCCAGTTGCCGTCCCAAGTCTCTTTCGGAGAAGTACACCCGGCATGTACAGATGGAAGAACTGTGGGAGAGGACGGAAAGTATAGTGAAAAAATGGTTGTAAAAAACAGAGAAGGCGCATATGTCGCCTTCTCTGTTTATGGGGTATCTGAACAGTCTGTCATTAGATAGACAGTTCTCTCAATACATTTACAAGGTCTTTCTTGATGGGTTTGTCATTCTTGATGGCCTTCGTGAAGGGAACGTATACCACTTCATCGTGGTCAATGCCTATCATGACATTGCGCTGTCCTTCCATGATGGCGTCGATGGCGGCTGCGCCCAGACGGCTGGCAAGGATACGGTCGTGTGCCGTAGGGCTACCACCGCGTTGCAAGTGACCGAGGATGGTTACGCGTACGTCATATTGGGGGTATTCGTTCTTTACACGCTCTGCATAGTGCATTGCACCGCCGGTCAGTTCACTCTCGGCTACCAGTACGATACTGCTGTTCTTGGATTTCCGGAAACCGTTCTTGATGAATTCTTCCAGTTGGTCCACTTCCGTACTGAATTCCGGGATAATGGCTGCTTCTGCTCCGGAGGCGATGGCGCCGTTCAGAGCGAGGAAACCGGCATCGCGTCCCATGACTTCTACGAAAAACAAGCGCTCATGGGAAGTGGCTGTATCACGGATTTTGTCCACAGCATCCAGGATCGTGTTCAGCGCGGTGTCGTAGCCGATAGTGGTATCTGTTCCATAAAGGTCATTGTCGATAGTTCCCGGCAGCCCGATACAAGGCACGTCAAACTCTTGTGCAAAGATACGAGCACCGGTCAGCGAACCGTCGCCTCCGATAATCACTAAGGCGTCAATGCCTTCTTTCTTCATGTTGTCGTAAGCAATCTGGCGGCCCTCGGGAGTCGTGAACTCTTTGCAGCGGGCTGTCTTCAGGATTGTACCACCCAGCTGGATGATGTTGCTGACATTTTGGCTTTTGAATTCTTTGATTTCGCCGGTTACCAGACCTTTGTAACCTCTATATATACCTTTAACCGAAAGTCCGTTGTAAATAGCCGAACGTGTCACGGCACGTATGGCTGCGTTCATTCCCGGAGCATCACCTCCTGATGTCAAGATACCAATGCACTTAACTGTTCCCATAACAATCTTTTTGTTTAGTATTAATAATCATGATGAAAAATAGATTTGGACTATTTTTTCATGCCGCAAAGATAGTAAAAAGCTGAGGCGGTGACTAATAAATTACGTTAATTTGCTGTTCCAAAAGGATGACAAACTGTTATTTAAGTTTTGACTTTATGGCTTCTGAAATTTCTTCCATCAGCCATTTGGGGGTGGAAGTGGCTCCGCAGACACCGATGGAATTGGCACCGGCTAACAGAGAACTATCTATTTCTTCGGCACTGTCTATCAAATGTGAATTGGCATTGACTTTTTTACACTCACTGAACAGCATCTTGCCGTTAGAGCTTTTTTTGCCGCTGACAAAGAATATTAAATCATGGGAAGCTGCAAATTTCCGGATATTAGGTATCCGGTTTGCCACTTGTCGGCAGATAGTGTCATAGGACTCGAAAGTGACTTTCGGTGAGATATGTCCCTCTATGTATTTCACAATGTTTTGAAATCCGTCCAGAGACTTTGTGGTCTGGGAGTAGAGACGGATGTCTTTGCTGAAATCCAGTTTCCTTGCCTCTTCCTGCTTTTCGATGACGATGGCCTTTCCGGTGGTTTGTCCTACCAGACCCAGTACTTCGGCGTGTCCATTTTTGCCATAGATGACAATTTGCTTGTCGCGGTTGTCTTCCTGGACGTACTCTTGCTTAATCTTCTTTTGCAGGCGGAGTACGACCGGGCAGGTTGCGTCAATGATTTCTATATTGTTGCGGCGGGCAATGTCATAAGTTTCAGGGGGCTCTCCATGAGCACGCAGCAGCACTTTGGCGTTGTGGAGGTGGTTGAATTCCTCATGGTTGATGGTAATCAGCCCCATTGCCTTCAGGCGTTCCACTTCACGGCTGTTGTGCACGATGTCTCCCAGACAATAGAGGGTTCCTCCTTTCGCCAGTTCCTCTTCTGCCTTGTTTATTGCGGTGACAACTCCGAAACAGAAGCCGGAGCCTTCGTCTATTTCTACTTTTGCCATATCCGGTTCAGTTCTTCTCCTTTATAACCCGTTCGAATTGTTCCGCCAGCCATTCCTTTTGTTGGGAAATGCTCAGGTGGCTGTTGTCCAACAATAAAGCGTCAGAAGCTTTGCGCAGCGGACTTACATCCCGGTTTTGGTCAATATAGTCCCGTTGTTTCACATTTTCCAGAATTTCGTCAAAGCTGGCTTCTTCCCTTTTGGCCTTTAGTTCGTCATAGCGGCGTTGTGCCCGTATCTCGGGGGTGGCGGTTACAAAAATTTTCAGCTCGGCATCCGGAAAAACGGTAGTGCCGATGTCGCGCCCATCCATAACGATACCCTTGGCCTTGCCCATCTCTTGTTGCTGTGCTACCATAGCTTCGCGTACGAAATCCAATGTTGCAATGGGGCTGACACGTGAAGATACTTCCATGGTACGGATTTTGTTTTCTACATTTACTCCGTTCAGGTAGGTATCTGGGCGTCCGGTTTCGGGGTTCAGGCGGAAAGAAATATGTATATCCTTTATTAGACTTTTCAGTTTTTCGGCATCTATGCGGTCACCCTGGAAAATACCATTCTCTATACTATATAATGTTACTGCCCGATACATGGCACCACTATCTATATATATGTAACCGATTTCGCGGGCGAGGTCTTTGGCCATAGTGCTTTTCCCGCAAGAGGAAAAACCGTCGATTGCTATTGTTATCTTTTTCATGACTTTTATGCTATAGTTATATAGGTATAACACCTGCAAAACAGAAAATTTCAATATTTCATTTAAAATTCTTGCCAAAGATACGGTATTTTTAAAATATCTCGTTACATTTGTGGCACAAAAGCACATGGAGGTTTTTGAAGGATTAAAAAAATGAAAATGGAGCGCCTATTGTGTAAAAAAAAACAGCAGAGCGTGAACATTCTTGGGAAAAGTGCTATATTTGCCCCAAATGAGAAACACTAAAATTATATTATAAATTATGGAAATTAAGAAATCACCTAAGGCAGACCTGGAGAGTAAGAAGTCGACTTGGCTGCTTGTCGGTTATGTAATCGTGCTCGCTTTCATGTTTGTTGCGTTCGAGTGGACAAAGCGTGACATCAAGATTGACACGAGCCAGGCTATTACCGACGTATTTTTTGAAGAGGAAATCATCCCTATTACAGAACAGCCGGAGCAGGTTACTCCTCCGCCTCCCGAAGCCCCTTCAATTGCAGAGACGTTGACTATCGTTGAAGACGATGCTGACGTGGAAGAAACGGCCATTGTATCTTCTGAAGAATTGAACCAGGCAGTGGAAATCAAATATGTTCCCGTAGCAGTGGAAGAGGAAGAACCGGAAGAACAGACTATTTTCGAGGTGGTAGAACAGATGCCTGAGTTCCCGAATGGTGGTATGGCTGGTTTGATGCAGTATTTGAGCAAGAATATTAAATATCCTACTATTGCACAGGAAAACGGAACTCAAGGCCGTGTAACTGTACAGTTCGTGGTTAATAAGGACGGTAGTATCGTAGATGCTAAAGTTCTGAGAGGCGTTGACCCGTATTTGGACAAAGAAGCTGTCCGCGTGATTATGGGCATGCCGAAGTGGAAACCCGGTATGCAGCGTGGTAAACCCGTTCGTGTTAAGTATACCGTGCCTGTAATGTTTAGATTGCAGTAATAAAATATCTATAAGTGGGAGAGGCTGCCGGAATGCAGCCTCTTTTCATTATCCGCTATTCCCTAAATTCTGAAAATGCCATGTTTACAGCTTCCGAGCTTTTAGAAAGAATAAATTCTCATATTGCAGAATTGCAGTTTACCCGTACTCCTCAAGGTTTATATGCTCCCGTTACCTATGTGTTGTCCATGGGCGGAAAAAGAATCCGTCCGGTATTGATGTTGATGGCCTACAATCTGTATCAGGAGGATATTACCCGTATTTTTAACCCTGCAACGGGGATTGAAGTGTATCATAATTATACTCTTTTGCATGACGACTTGATGGACCGTGCAGACCGTCGCCGTGGTAAGGAGACGGTACATAAAGTTTGGGATGACAATGCTGCCATCCTTTCGGGGGATGCAATGCTTGTATTAGCTTATCAGTTTATGGCTCAATGCCCGGTTGAACACCTGAAAGAGGTGATGGATATATTTAGCCTGACTGCACTGGAAATCTGTGAAGGACAGCAGCTGGATATGGAGTTTGAACATCGGAAGGATGTGAAGGCAGAGGAGTATCTGGAAATGATTCGTCTGAAAACTTCGGTATTGTTGGCTGCAAGCTTGAAGATTGGCGCTCTTTTGGGAGGGGCTTCTTCTGAAGATGCGGAGCAGTTGTATGATTTTGGCATGAACTTGGGTGTCGCTTTTCAGTTGAAAGATGATTTCCTGGATGTTTATGGCGATGCTGCCGTCTTTGGAAAGAATATTGGAGGTGATATTCTGTGCAATAAAAAGACCTACATGCTGATAAAGGCTTTTGAACATGCGGATGAGGAGCAGTTGACCCGCTTGAATGCTTGGGTGGATGCTGTTGCATTCAACCCGGAGGAGAAAGTTGCTGCGGTGACGGAACTGTATAACCGGATTGGCGTCAAGGAACTGTGTGAGAAAAAGATGGAAGAGTATTGTGAACGCGCAATGGAAAGTCTGTTGGCGGTGAAGGTGGCAGATGAAAAGAAAGAGGAATTGAAGAACCTGATGGCTAACCTGATGCATCGGGAAGTATAACTTTAAATCCGGGAGAAAATGCCTTATAGAAGATTGCCTAATACAGATCAAGCGAGAATACGGGCGCTGAAAGCAGTGGTCGTCAAGGGTGATATATGTAATGTGTATGATTTGGCCGTATCTTTGAAGGCGTTGACTGATGCGCGGAATTTTCTTACAAAGTTTGAAGCTGCGCAAGCTTATTATGCCGACTGTTTTGAGCGGCAGGCTCGGGCGGGACGTAAGCATCAGGCTAATGTAAAGACTGCCCGTCTGTATATTTCTCATTTTATCCAGGTGTTGAATTTAGCTGTCATCCGTTCTGAAGTGCGTATTGCTCATAAGGAATATTACGGTTTGGACACAAGCAACAATAATGTGCCTGATTTATCGACAGAGCCTGCCTTGGCAGAGTGGGGGCGTAAAATCGTGGATGGGGAAAACAAACGTATATCCCAGGGAGGAATTCCCATTTATAACCCTACGATTGCAAAAGTGAGGGTGCATTATGATATTTTCATGGATAGTTATGAGAAGCAAAAGAATCTTCAATCTTTGACAGCCCGCAGTTTGGACACCTTGGCTTCGATGCGTGCAGAGGCGGATGGTTTGATTTTGGATATATGGAACCAGGTTGAAAAGAAATTCGAGGAGGTCACTCCCAATGAGAAACGTTTGGATTTATGCCGTGATTATGGAATAATCTATTATTACCGTACCGGTGAGAAACGCAAAGAGTAAGTTGAAGAATGAGATTGATTGATTCACATTCCCATCTTTTTTTAGAAGAGTTTGCAGAGGATTTGCCTCAAGTGATGGCTCGTGCCCGTGAGGCAGGAGTCACGCATATTTTTATGCCCAATATCGATAGTACCACCATAGGACCTATGCTTCGGGTGTGCCGTGAATATAAAGGGTATTGCTATCCGATGATTGGATTGCACCCTACCTCTGTGGATGCGGATTATGAAAAGGAGTTGGAAATAGTGGCCCGGGAGCTGGCTTCACCGAATGAATTTGTTGCGGTTGGCGAGATTGGTATGGACTTGTATTGGGATAAGACTTTTCTTAGAGAGCAGCAAAGGGTGTTGGACAAGCAGATTGAGTGGGCTTTGGAATACGGTTTGCCGGTAGTGCTGCATTGTAGGGAAGCGTTCGACCATATATATAATGTGTTGAAACCCTATCAGCAGACTCCTTTGAAAGGAATTTTCCATAGTTTTACGGGAACCTCGGAAGAGGCCTGCAGGATTATGGAATTTGCGGATTTCATGATAGGAATAAATGGTGTGGTGACTTTCAAGAAATCAACTTTACCCGAAGTCTTGAAGAATATTCCTTTGGAACGCATCGTGCTGGAAACCGATTCCCCTTATCTGACTCCGGTTCCCAATCGAGGCAAGAGGAACGAAAGCGCATATGTTAAGGATACTTTGGTAAAGGTGGCCGGAATCTATGGGAACTCTCCTGAAAAGGTGGCCCAGGTTACTTCTGATAACGCTTTAAAAGTGTTCGGAATGCTCAAATAAGTTCTTTAAGATTTTAAAGTTTATTAATTTTGAGATTTTATTTAATATAAAACGGGGAGAATGAGGCAGAACAACAAAAAAAAGAATACATTTGTAGCTGAAAACGCTGGTGGTTCGCATTTTTTTTGTAATTTGCACCCGATTTCAGAAAAGGCGTCTATTGG
>OGPG01000608.1_pt1 | contig 33060 bp, 49 predicted proteins | sample 1552851 | NCBI WGS metagenome assembly OGPG01 (sample SAMEA2579909, study PRJEB22360) | human gut metagenome | biome: human gut; feature: human-associated habitat; material: faeces | place: Denmark | collected 2008/2010 | reverse complement strand
GAAGCAAGCCAAAGACAGCGAAACGCAGCCAAACAAAGCCGTAGTAAGCGAAAGTAAGCCAAAGAAACTGGCACAAGCGAAGGAAGTTCAACGTCTTATCGAACAGGGCGATGTTCCCGGCGCACTAGCTGAAGCTGGCTTGACGAAGAAAAAAATCCCAATGCCGGAATCGCATCAGGGCGTTGCAAGCGGTGATGGCAAGCGTTCAAAGCGCATTACCATCCTTATGAGCGAGGAGGAACGCAAGTACATCAACCGTGAAGCAAGGCGGCACGGAATGACGATTGGACAATTCGTGTACGCTCTGGCTGTCGCAGCGGCAGAGGGAAAGATTGAATTGGAGGATTTCTTGGAGGATTGATGATATATGGAAAATTTTTATTGGGTCAAAATCCAGTACGATGATTACGTAAAATGCAGGCACTTTCAAGCCCCGTTCGTCTTGTTTGCAAACAGCAAGGAAGAAGCAAAGAAGAAAATCGAGCAAGAAGTTCCCGGAAAGTTTTCCATTGTCGGAGTGGTGGAACTTGACAAGAGCCTTGTATTCCATCCGCAAGACTTATTTGACATGAGGTCAAAATCAACACTTTGGGAATGAGGAAAAGATTATGCGTACATACAAGCCACGCAAGCACAGAAGCAAAGAGGAACAAGTTCCTTCTGTAGATACCGTTGCGGTCATTCGGTGTAAGAACTGTGATTTATGGAACACATGGGACAAACAAGGAGAACTGTGTAGTTGTGCTCACTTCACACTAGATGATTCCAGCCCTGCGTATACAAAACCTGATGATTTCTGTAGTTATGCAGAGCAACGATAAAAGCTGAGATTTAAGGAGTAAGTAGTTATGAAAGTTGGAGATAAAGTTTACGCTGAAGATTGGTGCGAAGGCATTATCGATGAAATCAACGGAGATACTGCCATTGTTGAGTTTGATACTTCTTGCGGAGGTGGAAGGCTTTCGTTTTTGTTGGAACAACTTCAGTTAGCTGAGCCTGATAAAAACTAAGTTCTAAAGTTAAAATAGAAGACCCCCTGTGTAGTCGCAACGACCGCACAGGGGGTTCGTTTTACTTATCAGCAATGCAATCCCAGTAGAGATATGCCTTGCCATCTGCGGCATCTGCGTCCTCAAGGAACGCCTTTGCCATGTCAGCGTAGAAGCCCGGAGTGTCAACGGACTGACGCTTTGCGACCTGACAATAATCCGAGTACATCATGTTCATGACAGCCCAGAAATCGTTCGGGTCACAGGTAATATTGCGCTGTTTGGCAACGTCCTGCGTCTGTTCCAGCGTCCAGTGACAACCTTTCGTGCCGTCAGCATTCACCATGCTGTCGCACCATTCTTCCGCTTCATCGTGGGTGAGGTGCTGGCGGGGCATCTTGATGGAGCGGCTGTCTGCGCCGCCACGTTCGTACTGACCAGACCGTTTATCCCAGTCGCCGTTCTGCGAGAAGCCGATTTGCGGCATCTTGCGCCCATACTCTACGTCAGGGTAGCGGGGGATAGGGTAGGGGTCGATGTAGCGGTTTTCCTCCTGCGGATAGTAGGGATAGCGGTCGCTACCGCCTTCCAGCTTGCGCAGACGGCGCTCCATCTCACGCTCCCTGCGGTCACGCTCTTCCTCAAGGCGGTCGCGCTCCGGCTCACGGTTTTTGTCGTGGTCACGGAGCATCATCATGCGGCGAAAATTAGTCTTGCCCATAATCTATACCTCCTCAAGAAATGGACGCGGGTGCGCCAGCGTGGGAACGGCAGAAGCAGCCCAGATACTTGAACGTGCCGGTGCCAGTGGCAGACGTTGCAACACGGGTAGCATAGCGAGTGCGAGTGTGGATGCTCTCGGCGGTTGCCTGGGCGCAGTTGCAGTCGGTCAGAGGGTATGCGGTCGTACCTGCGCCGATTGTAATGACCACAGGGGCGTTGATGGTGGTCGTGTCCGGCAAAGCCTGAGCAATGACCAGACAATATTTTTCTCCCGCTGCGTAAGAGCCAGCAGGAATATTGATGGTCAGCGTATCGTTGGCGAACGTCACCGACTGGCTCAAGACCAGATGCGGGCAGAGTTTGCAGCTTGTTTTGCAAGCCATAATGTTTTCCTCCTAAAAAATCAGGGGCAGAGGTGTCTTACCCCTGCCCCGATGGTTCACCCGGTGTTATCGGGGAGTGTTTTGGTTAGCAGCAGCCGCAGCAGTTCACGCCCACATTGGGGTTTGCCACCTGATAAGCGGGAATCGGACGAGGATTGACCCGGTTCAGGATGGTATCAGTCTGCTGGGACATCACGGTGGTCAGAAGCGCATTCTGACGATCCTGAGAAGCCGCAAACTTGAGGCTCTGGTTCTCAGCGGTCAGAGTGGCAATCTTATCCTGCGTGAAGTAGTCCATCATGCTGCGGAAGTTGGCGTTGCAGTTGTCCACGATGGCGCGGGCGTTGTCTGCGATGGCCTGGCGGGTAGCGCAGTCCTCCGTTGCGATGGTGTACTTCAGGTCGCCGATCAGCTGTTTGTTCTCGCAGCAGCAAGATGCAAGCTGCGTGGCAAGAGCGGTCTGACCCGCCTGCCGTGCGTTGCCCTCCTGCATGATGGCAAGGCTGATGGCGTTGTCACCGTTGGACACGCTGCGTTCCAGACCGTTCACGAGCTGTGCGTTCTGGTAGCCAAGCTGACAGATAGCGCTGTTCACGCCCGCAAAGCCGTTCGCAATGTTGGCGTTTATGCCATTGATCTGCGCCAGCTGGTCATAGCCCAGAGAGCAGATACCGCTCTGGATGCCAGCCAGAGAGCGGGAGGTGTCCTGCTGGTAGAAGCCCTCAGACAGAGCCGCACGGGTGTCGTTACCGCCCTGCCCGGTTGCGCCAGTGCCGACCAGATAGGGGATGTAGCTGTTCATGCCGTTGTCGCCGCCGTTCCGGCCATAGCCGTTCGTGCCCCAGCCGAAGATGATAGCGAGGATGATGACAGCCCACAGACCTTCGTTGCCGAAGAACCCGCCGTTGTTATTGCCACCGTCCTGCCCAGCCAGATAGCCAGTTGCAAAATCGTCCATAACAAAACTCCTTTCAGTTTTGCGTTATGCTATCCCATCGCCGTATGCGATGGGCGAAGCCAAACAAAAGCGGTTTTTGTCAAGTCCGCAAAACTGAGAAGCGTTTCGCTTAGAGGGATGCTTATTTTAGGATTGCCAAGTCAGCTTGGAGGGTTGTCCTTTTTATCTTTTGGGTCATCCCACTTTTTGCTTGCAGCACCGAAAATCAAGCCAAGCATTAAAGGAACCCATATTTTGTCATTGCCACAAAGATTGTTGATGTCAAAATCTTTTTCAGAATGGCTGTTTTCAAAATCATCCATTGTAAAGCCTCCTCACTTCGGAAGCGTCAAATTCAGGACGCTTGCCAGCTGGTTCAGGTCAATGCCACGCTCTTTGGCGAGGTTCTGCGCCATCGTTCGGAGTTGCGCTTCGTTTTTGCCCTGAATCAGGTTCAGCCCCTGCATGATGGGTGCGCTCTGCCCACCCAACTGCTGGATAAGCCCCATCGGGTTTTGCCCGGCACGAGCCAGATTTGCAAGCTGCATGATAGGGCTGTGAGTAATCATATCAAACGGAGAGGACATCGCTTATTCTCCTTTCTTCGCTGCGGCAGCTGGTTTAGAGAAGCTTTTCTGCCACTTTTCCAGTTCATCCAGCCGATGCACAAGGGCGTTGTACTGCTCAATAGGCACATACTGCTGTGTCGGTGCAGCGGTCTGCTGTGCCTGTTGTGCTTGCATCTGTCTCCATGCTTCCGGGCTGTAAAACTCTTGCACATAGGATTCACAGGTGTCCGGGTTGAGCCGCTTGCAGTAGATCACACCGCTGCGCAAATCCGGGCAGTAGGTCGGTCTGCCGTACAGGTCGGACGGTATCGCCAGAAACTCTTCCCTGCTGGAAACGGGTCTGCCGAGCAGCCAACCGCCATCTTGTGCCGACTGCTGAACAGGCTGTTGCCCATTCATCGGCTGCGGACGCTGCGGTTGTGCCTGTTGCATCTGCGTATTTGGCAGGGAAGTGGCAAGACCTACCGTGCCCATGCCGCCGTAAGGATTGACAGGCTGCTGCGGAACGTAGGGCGCTCCGGGTGTCGAATAATAGCTCATAATACATCCCTCCTGATGCTCCCAGTGTACCGCATCAGCGAAAGCCGAAAGACAACGAACGTCAAATGAAGGACAAAAAATCTTGGTTAAACTTTGATTAAAGCTTGATTAGAGCTTGATTACCGTGAGCAAAAAAGAAAAGCGCCCACACGGAAAAATCCGCATGAACGCTTAAAGATATAAATATACTTATATAAAATGATGCAAAATAGAAAGTTTGAACGTTTTACTTGCAAAAAATCCCCCGCTTTACCTACAACGTACCCCGAGTGGAACGCAGGGCTTCGGCAAAGCAGGGGATTTTTTATGCCGCCAAAACGGCTAAGTCTAAAATCAAGAGCGGAACCGTCCACAGGCAATGCCGCTCTCTACAAAGGCCGTAGCCTTTCAAACATCCACCCTAATGTGCTTCTTCGAGAGGCCGGGTGGATTTGTTGAGATAATTATACCACAAATCGTGAAAAAAGAAAAGCGGCAGACCCGAAAGCCTGCCGCTTCAATGCGTTTCGTGAGAAATCGCACCCAATTAGGATTATGATATCACACATCCAGCATTTTATCAATAATTTTCAGCCTATTGCCGATTGATGTCCGACAATACGGCACACGCGCTGCAATATCAACTTGGCATAGCTGGTCAACGTACCGCAACCGGGCGATTTTCCGGTCATACCTCCCAAGCGGCGCACGTTTTATCACAGCTTTTATCTGTTCTGCATTAAGCCCTTGCAACGCTGGCGGAAAGACTACACGAGCCGCCGCCACAGGCAGCACCGAGCCAGAAAGGCTGCGGCAGCTGTCCGGCGTTGCGCACCATATTGACAATAACGGCAAACCGGTAACGTTTTGTCACCATTTTCGTGACCTCACGAAATTGTTCTTGTGCGGCGTACATCCCGGTGACGTCACCGAGATGGCGGTATGTAGTGCTTGCCATGATATCACTCCTTATTGTGAACAATGATATAACGAATTGCGGAAATTTTGACGATACAGCTATCGTCCGGGTTGTTTTGTTGCACACCGCTGAGCGCAACGTATTCGCCATTTAGCCACAAAATATTTCCTTCCAACCGCGTGAGCCATTTTCCGCTGCCATCGAAATCGGCGGCATGATTATCCAAGTCGATTTCGAGGTAAAAACCATCGTTCTGTTTTGCAAAGTATTTTTGCAGAACAGAAGTGATTTCTTCCGTACTCATGTTTTCGGAATCAGCAATGACTTTAATGTAGTGATAATGAAACATTTTTTGTCTCCTTACTCCTTGCTATCCAAAACGGTTACTGCATACACGCGGAGGTTTTCCAACTTTTCGATAACAGCCTTATAAGTTGCTTCCGTTGCGATGTGCGCGATGCGCTCCAGCTCGTTGTTCTCCTTTGATGCAGCGATAATTTCATCCGCAGATATGCGTTTCATGGATTCAATCAGATCGAGCAAATCTTCGATATTTACTGCGTTCATGCGTTATGTCTCCTTACTGCGTGATTTCCTCAACGTTCGCCTTGTCTTTAGCATCCAGTGCGTCGTAGTACGCCTGCGCCAGAGCTTCCACCTCTGCGATGTCGTCCTCCGTCAGCAGGCCGCTGTCCAGATGGGTGTACGCTTTGTCCAGCCAGTATGCCACGTCACGCCCTGCGGCGATTTCCCGCTTGATGGAGCGCAGGGTCAGGTCATGCCGGGCTTTACTTTTGAGTGCCATAGTCAGTCCTCCTTTAGGTCGTTGTCATGGACGCTACTGCGTCCTCAAGATTTTTAATTGCGATGTTCACGTCCCGCTGGTAGTCCAGCTTGACCCCCGCACCGTCACCAGCCTGCACCACAGTGTCAGGGCCGTAAGCTGCAAGGGCTTTGTAGGCGGCAATCTCGGCAGGGGTGAGCGGGGTTTCGATGGGAGTGGCGAGTATTGCGTTCTGCTCAGCCAACGTTTTTGTGCTGTCGAAAGCCGTTTTATCAATCCTCTGCACCCTCACACCCCTTTCCAAGTCCACCTCGTCGCAAATCCATTGCTGCCCATTTTGGTCAGTGTAGTTGCTGCCAGAGGTGACAGGAATGCCGGGCAAGCCGTTGGGAGTGGGAAGCGTAAGGAGCTGTTCACGATAGGGTTCATAATCGGGAGATGATGCGTTCCATGTCAGGCACACATTTTCACTGATAGTATCTTTTAACAAATACTTAAACTTTGTTGCGTTTATTCTAAGCGTTATATGTTGTTCAGCATTACCAATATTAATACCAAACCACTGCTGTTCATTGTTTTCGCTAAAGAATAAGATGTTTCCGCCTTTCGAAACTAAATCGCCTTTGAATACTAAAGTTATCAGCGTGTTTTTCTTGATAAAGCACTCGATAACGTCATTCGTTTTCAGGTTGGGCGGAATCCGATTTTTCCCAGTCACCTTCACCGCAATCGTCCCGCCGTCACCTGCACTCACAATAGGCACAGGTGCATCCGGCGTGGGTGTGCCGTCCTGCGTGCTCTTACCGTACACGGTCAGGCCGCACAGGGGCGCAGAAAAAGCGTCGTCAACGCTGAGCGGGTTGCCTATCTCAGTGCCTACAAGGATGTTCTGCCGGGCCTTGACTGCGCTGATAGCGTCACCTGTGGCTTTTGCGTCAGCGGCTTCGCCCTCGTGGGTGAGGGTGGTGTCCAGTGCTACGGCAGGGCCGGTATCACCCTTTTCGCCCTTAAAGTCACCGTTTGCGATGCCGTCTCTGAGTTCTTGCAGGTTATCTGCGGCCTGCTGGGCGCTTTGACCAGCATGGGCAGCGCTTGTGGAAGCAGCACTGGCAGATGCCCCGGCCTGCTGTGCTGCCGTCTGTGCATCGGTCTTGGCCTGCTCTGCGGCGGTGGCGTCAGTGTGCACGGCATCCACCAGCTGCTGCCATGCAGGGGTGCCCGGTTCCGGCTCTGTGCCATCCTCTGTGCCTGAGTTGGCACTTACACGGTAGTGCAGGGCTGCGCGGGTGATGTTCTTGGTGTCATCGCTGCCCTCAAAGGTGATGCACCCGCTCCCGGGCTGTGCGGTCACGCTGGCGGGCACGTCCACATAGCCGTCCACCACCAACGAGGATGACGGATCTTTGCCGTCCGGCACGTGCCAGAAGCAGCGGATAGTCAGCCCTTCCCACTCGCCGGTTGCATCGACGTGCAGGCGGTACACGCCCCGGTTCTTGGTGTAGCCAAAGCGCACCAGCTGCTCATAGCCCGGCACTTTGACGACGCCATTGGATGAGAGAGATACGCTTTGCTCGATCATAAATTACTCCTTGTTGATGGTAGGCTTCTTTTCTGCCAGTGCCTTTTTCATCATGCTGACGGCCTTTTCAATCACACTGTCCAGCACTTCATCGGTGATGAAAGGCTTTAGCCAGTCCGGCAGTGCGCCCCGCAGCGCGGCAAAGACCTGTGCCTTTTTCTTTGCGCCCTGTCCGCTGCCCATGATGCTGTCCTCAGCGATGGTCACGAGCTCCAGCGCCCACTGCTTGACGTACTGCTTGTAACCCAGCCGGATGGCACCAACGGCCAGCGCGGCGAAGCCGATGATCATCAGCACCAGTGCGATGGGTGCGGGGATAAAGTTAAACATTGCTTCCATGATTTGTTACTCCTTTCAGCAGGTAGTTGTTGATATCGGATTTGCTTTTTTGCATACCTTCGCGGTTGTTGCCGGACAGCTGCGAATCCAAAAGATTTTGTACGCCAACGAGTACGAGACGCATTTCTTCATCGAGGCCGTCAAAGCGGCGCAGGTCTCTTGCAAGGGCCTGTGCGTGCTGAAGCTGTCCCTGTTCCAGCACGCCAAGTCTTTTTTCGAGCGTATCCATTCGCTTGTTCTGCGCATCGTCGGGGGCCTGTGCCTTTTTGATGTACTTGTGGATGATGTCCAGCACCTTGTCGATGGTGATGGCTGCGGCGCACAGGCTGCCCAGAATGCCCAGCACCCACAGTAAAGCTTCTTTTTCGGTCATTTACCCTCCCGGAGACGGGTCAGACCCTTCTTGCTGATGATACCCGCATAGTCCTTGTATGCGTGGCTCATGTCAACATTAGTGCTCACGCCCGGCACGCTGGCGGTGCTGGTGTACTGCCACATGCCAAAGGGCCAGCCGGGAGCGGGCTTCTTCGTGCGGTAGGCAGCCAGCCACACATCGTAGGGCTTCAGCGCCGCGCCGCCCATGTACAGGAAGGTGTTGCCGAACCACAGGCCGGTGTAGAGCAGAGCATACACGCCCCAGCTTTCCACCGTGCTCAGCATGTAGGCCGTCAGGTCGGTCAGCGCGGCCTTGCCCAGCGGCTTCTGCATCTCGTCCTCGATGTCCACGGCCACCGGCAGCTCAAAGCTCCGGCCGGTGAGCAGCTTCTTGAAGTAGGCCAGCTCCTTGTCAGCCTGCTCCCGGTTGACTGCCTTGAAATAGCCATACACGCCGCAGGGGATGCCCAGCCGCTTGCACTCGGAATAGTTGCGAGCAAACTGCGGGTCGGTGTAGGGGGCACTGGGCCTGCCCGATGCGCTGTTGCCCATGGCGCGAATCATCACGCCGTCCACCTTGCCGCTTGCCTTGACCTTCTCCCAGTTGATCGTGCCCTGATGCCGGGATACATCCATGATTTCAGCCATAGCGTCCTCCTTACTGCGTGATTTCCTCAAAGCCGCTCTTGATAAGAATCGCCTTGACTTTCTCCTTCAGCAGGCGGGGGCAACGCTCATACAGAGCCTTTGCATCCTCCATAGTCTCAGCAGACATAATCTCCTGTGCCCACAACATTGCCATCATAAATACCATCCTTTCGATTTTTTGTGTGATTTTATGCATAAACAATCTCGCTCATTTCAAGCAAGCACTGTTTCAACATCTCGTTTTCTTTTTGCAGTGCCGCCACCGTGTCCGGCAGCTTCTCCCGGGCTTCGGCCTTTTTGCGTGCTTCTTCCTGCGCGGCCAGCTCTTCGGCGGTGTAGCGGATGTACTTCTGGATGGGCACCTGTTCCACCCATTCCTCCTGTGCCTGTACTCCGGGGCGGTCAACGACCTTCCGCACATCCCTGCCGCCGCCGGGATACTCCGTTACGGTCTCGTAGTGGCTCACTTCCTCCACGCCTTCCACGGCGGGGTGCTCCACTGGTTCGGTGTCGTCCACCAGATACCCAAGCGTCAGGTCAGGGGTCTCAATGGCTGCGCCGTTCTCGTCAATAATCTTCATGGTTCAAAGCCTCCTTTCTCAGGCCACGCGCCGCCAGATGTGCACATAGTAGGCGGCGGGTTGCACGGTACTACTGCGTCCGTAGACGGCATTGGACTTGGACGCATCCAGACTGAACTTATACACATTAGCATCGTCGTTGTTTGCGCCCGTAGATGCGATCCGGTCGCCGGCAGTGAATGCGCCGGATACCTCATGACTTATATGGTGTACATTCGCAACAAAAGAGCCTGTGATGTTCGGCAGTCCGGCCTCCACGGTGGTGCCCGCTGCGTGGCCGCTGCCAGCACCCATCAGTACCCGGTTCTGCGCAATCTCCTGCCATGTACCGCCGAACAGTGCGGCAGGGCTTGTACGTGCGGTGCTCTGGTAGATGCTGCCCACCGGATGGTCTGCAAGCTTTTGCGCTTCAAGAAGCCTGTTTACTTGTTCCCGTGTGTAGTAGTCGGATAAATCAGCTTTTTGCACGCTGTCCTTCCACGCGCCCGTGTCGCTGTCCCACGTCCAGATGGTGTCGGTCGTGCCGACCACTGCCCACCAGCCGTTTTCGCCCACCGGAACAGCAGTCTTGAGGGCTTCCGGCGTGGCGTACCAGCCCTGTGCACCAATGGTGATGGTGCGCACTTGCTCGAAATACTCTTTGGTCCCTTGCAAATTTTTGGCAGACTCCGTCTCGGACGCTTTCGAATTTTTTTCGCTTTTCGCAGAATTTGTAGCCGCTTGTTCTGCTTTAGCCCTTTCAGATGCAGCAGCCTGCGCTGCTGAAATGGATTCTTCCTTTGCGTTAATTGCTCCCGCAACAGTACTCAGCTCGTTTAAGGTGGCTGCGTTGATTGGCGTTCCTTCTTTTGTTGGCTCGTCATTTCGGATAAGAGTGACAATTTCGGATGTTCCATCCGATTTTACCATTGTCCACCGACCCGGATATTTTGCCACACGGTCTTCAAAAACCATATTGTCCATCTCCTGTCATGTATTCACCGGAAAACGTAACGTATGTTTTAGCAAGCGTTTCAATGTCGAACAAAATTTGCTCGATTTGATTCATTGTTGAAAAATCGAGTTTATTCATGCTTTCTGGCGTATCTGCAATAGCAGATGGTCCAGAGCATTTAGTGCGAATGGATTTGATGTTAGAAAGCCAACGTGTTGCATCGGAGATTTTCATATATCCATCGACTGTCCAATCAGTCCGAACAGAAACAGATGCGCCAACAATGGAGCCAAGTTCTTGAATGCCGGATTCAATGCGGTTGAAATCCGTATAACTTAAAGCGCCCTTCATTCCGGCAAGCCATTCCGATTGTTCGGCTTTTGTCCACGTGCCTGTTCTCGCCTTTGCGGTAATTTCTTTCACACGGTCAACATCTGATTGCGTGCGGTCTGTAATCCAACGAGCCATAAATTATTCTTCCTCAACTCTGTTTTGATACCCAATAGGCAAATTACTCGGAACGGTAAACATGTAATGATAGCACTTATAGTTTGCGTCCCCAGAACCGATACAATCATAAAAAAATAATTCTTCGTCATTAGAATTACCAAGATGTGCTTTGTCCCAATATCCTGAAACAACAATAGAACGATAATAGATACTTCCAACAGAAGGGCCCATGCCAAAATATTCAAGATGGGTAACGGGAGTTCTCGTCCACTGCTGATACGGGCTGTAAACGTCTCCGACCATAAAAAAAGGATTTCTCAGAAGTTCTTTTGCTGTAGGGAGCGGGCTTCCTTCTGCGTTGCATCCATAACCCCAAATTTCGTTAATACCACTACTGTTATCGGGAAATCCGTAGTATATTTCTTTTGCGGAAGGTAAAAATATACTGCGAGATAGAGTAGACACAGCAGAAGGTACGTACTCGTTAGAATCATTTTTTTTGAACGAGGGGGTATAATAAAAAGTAGTTTTTCCAATTTTTTTCTGCATAAAATCAGAAAAAGAATTTTTTATGTTTCCGTTCAATAAGGCATCAATACTGCTGGTCGAATACTCTGCAGGAGTTGTCATTTTACTATCCCACGCAATATTTTCTGTTTTCGCATCTTTAAGAGCAAGAAGAGTTCTCCCTTTGCCATTTAATTCCGGTTCGTAATTATGTTTTGAGACAAGAAAAGCGGTATAAACGCCAGCGACGGAGATGTATACAGTATCGCCTTCTTTGAGGTTGGAAATCTCATCCGCAATCGCAGTAGCGTTGCAAGAAGCAGAAAGACTTGCGACTGTAGCTGTGATCGTTGCCTTTCCGCTGTGTAAATACGTGACGTTGCAGACAGATACGCCGCGTTCATTCTTGATGACATTCAGCTCAACGATACCAACGGGAGACGCATTCCAAACAATAACAGGGGAATCGGCAGATGCAGGGGTAAGCGTTGCAGTGAGCGTAATCGTGTCGGAAGGGTGCAAGTAAATCTCAGAAGCATTGATTTGTAACGAATCAACATCTTCAATCATATACCCGGTAACGGAACCCTTGAAGCTACCATTAAACGTGTAAGAAACATCCGTAATCAACAAGTTAGAAGAATATCCAAACTGATGATTGAGCTTGACAAAATCAAGAGCATCGTTGTGTGGGCTGGCACGATAAGACAGGGTGGCTTTTCGACGGTTAGAAAGCACTTTATAGCTTTCAGTTAGAACATTTTTTGGCTGGGAGACGATGGAAGAAGAGATAAGCGCGTTGTTTACACTTTGCGTAACTCCATCGCCAGTAGCGCCATTCGGATACAATGACGAAGCTCCATTTAGAGAGTAAGAGATGTTTTTTAGCTTATTAGAAAAAGTGATTTCCGGATACTGATAATCATTGATTTCAGTGATTTCATAAATGTCGGACTTGTTTTCAGGAAGGTACGGAACCCGGTCAATCCGAATCTCACCGTTTCTTGTCTGATACAAAGCCATACCAGCTGCGTTAGCAGAAAGCTGTAGCACATCAGCGTTTTTATACGAAGAATTTCCGTTGCTAAAATCAGTTGTATAATCCTTTAAAGATTCGTTGATGTAATAGCTGATACCGGAAACATCAAGAAGTTCCAAAGCGTCATAACACATTTCGTATAAAGTTCCGCTTTTCCTTCCGGTGTATAGTGAATCGATTAAAAACGCCAAAGCATCGCGAGCTTCAAAGGAAGCAGTAATGCCATTAGAAGGAATACTCCAACTAGAAAGGTAAAACTTACCTCCGTTAATCCATTCAGTCTGTCCGTCCAAGTCCATGCCATACTTTACAAAAACAGCTTGGCGTTCATACAGATACTTGTAGAGGCCGTCAGGGTTGATAGGATTCCATTTTTGATCGCTGTTATCAACGGAAAAAGAAATTGAATCCTTGGAAAGTTGACCGGAAATTGGGTCTCGCTTTGATTTATGGGAATACGACAGAAGATCTGTTTTGCTAAATTTCACACGTTGTCCAAATTCCACTTGCGAGATACGAGCTCTTCGGTTTGGAATACACCATTCAAGAATTTCAATAATAACCAAATCATAATTGGAAATCTCAAATTCAATTGAAGTTTCGGCGGAATCGTTGTTGTCAATTTGCTTTTCCAAAAGAAGAGCGGTTCCTTTGTAAGCGGAAACTTTAAATGATTTTGCCCATTCATTTAAAATTTTAGACCAAATGATTGTCAGACCCGGTATTTTTTCTTCGTGGATTTTACTAAAAGAAAATGTGATGGTTGGATGATTGGAGCTTGATACGCATTCACCGCTTACATAGCCGCATTCTTGATACGGTTCAGAATTCGGGACGATATCAAAGCTTCCATCTAAAACCCAAAAATTAGTTTCAGCAGTCGCGTAATTTCCAGAAGTGGAAATGTCCAGGTCAGTGATGGATGCCACGTTGCTAAACACGGTTTGCGAACCTGAACTTGCAATAGCGTCCGTTTGCGCCGCATCATCAGCTGCATGATAAGTAATCTGAATAAAAGCTTCGGGTACAAGCGTATTATTATATTGTGAAAGCCACTTATCGGACGGCTTTACAGACATATAAAATCACCACCTTTAGACCTCAACCAGGCTCAAAGAACAATCCGTCCAGCCCATCACATTTCCGGTGTTTGGGCCCCTTCGCCACATTCCGGCCGTTCGGTCGGAAACATACATCTGGCGTGTGGAATAAGAAGCTGTTGCTTGATTGTAAAATCGTACCGTGCAATAAAAGTTTGTAGTGAATGGGCCGATAACGGAAGCCCATTGTTTTGCAGTAAGGTAATTCCACTTGAGAGCCACTTTTGCAACATCGTGTCGAACCACAGAGCCAACAACCTTGCCCTGCACGTTTCGGCCAGAATCAACGATGGTTGAAGTTGTTGCGCTATAAGAGGAAGGCTCTGGCAAATCTACGCCGTTCACTGATACAAGAGCTTGCATAATTCACCGTTCCTTCCTTAATAGCTATACACTTCCGTCCCCATAATTTGCACGCCACGGTCAGCCTGCTGCTTTTCGACCGAAGCAGTAATCTGCTTTCCGTCAATGAACAGCCTGACTTCCTTACCACCGGTAATTTCGTCACCATAGCGCTGGAAAATATCAAGAAACGCATTATAGCAGCCGTTATAAACCGCGCCTTGCAGATCGGAAGAGCTTGTTGACCCGGATGATGTATTGCTGTAGTATCCATTTGCAGAAGTGGTGGAACCTGCAGAAGCATCGTATTCAGGGGTCCCGACGTAAGAAGAATTGTCAGTTGAATATTTTCCACCAAGATTGCTCACAATGCCAACAATCGCAGCGCCTAAGGCAATTGCGGCCGCACCCACAATAAGTGCTACAGGAATGCCGAAAACTGTAGACGAAAGCGCGCCAGCAATAGAAGTAAGAAGGCCAACAAACGCAGAGCCAACAGTTCCAATCAAGCTACCCATTGCGGCAAAAATTTCAGGGAAAGAGCTTACAAGGCCACCGAAAAGGCCTTGACTGATTGCAGTGCCAGTAGTGGCTAAAGGCACCTTCAATGCGCTAATTGATGCAGAAATCGTAGTTCCAAGATTAGAAACGCTCTTTACGATTTTTCCAAAATTGCTTGTGATTCCGCTCCAAATGACCTTGCCAACTTTTAACGCTTCGTTAAACAGGGTTTTAGATGCGTCCTTTAAAACGCCGGAAATATTGGAAATGAAGCTTTGTGCGTATGCTTTTACCTGATTTCGGTTTTCCTCTCCCATCGCCTGCCAGATAATAGCAGCAGTAGTCGTACCAATTGTTTTTAGGTCGCCGTTTTGCACAGCATTCCAAAGATTTTGTACCGTGCCGAAGAAGTCATTCTGCAAGCCGGAGTCAAGCTCCTGCCACTTACTGTCCAGACCGTTGAAGAAGCCATTAACAAAATTCGTTGCGGTGGTCGTGCCATAGTCAATCATCTCGTTGCCCTTCTGCTGAACAACGTTTGCCAGATTAGTCATAGCCTGTTCAACGTAAGGAAGTGCTGCAGTGATACCGTTTGCAAGGCCTTGGTCGATGTAGATACCGAACTGTTCAAAGACTTTAGAAGGAGAGTGGATGCCAGTATCTGTCGTGAACTTATCTAGAATAGCCTTTGCAAGTCCACCAACAGTTTTCTTTGCATTCTCAATTCCTTTGTTGATACCATCAATCAAGCCCTGAACGATGTTTTTGCCATAGTCCAAAAATTTTGCAGGGAGATTTTTAATTGTATCAACCAAACTGTTCCAAGCCTTGTCCCAGTTTTCTTTGAATCCGGCCCACTTCTGGTTCCACCACTCGCCAACACCAGCAAACCACTGCTTTAAGCCTGCGCTTGCTTGGTTAAGCGCCTGAATTGGATGCTGGACAAACCCGGGCAAGCTTTCCCATGCAGTCTGAAAATTAGCGCTGAACCCTTGCCACTTTTCATTCCACCACTCACCAACGCCGACAAACCAGTTTTTTAAGCTCTCGCTTGCCTTGTCGAGAGATTCTGTAATTTTGTCCCAGTTTTGATAAATCGCAATTCCAACATCGGTCAGACCACCAACAATCAAACCAATCAGCGTACCGATGCCTGTACCAATCGGGCCTCCAAGAGAGCCGATAATTGCACCAATGCCTGCACCAGCCATTGTTGAGCCAAGCGGAATCAAAATTCCGTTTAACGTGTTTAAGCCATTCTTGACAGCATCGTAAACGCCCGTTACAAACATAGGTATGCCGGTTACTACTCCGCCAACTGCTGCTCCAATAATCGCGCCAGCAGTAGAGCCACCAGCCGCTTTAATGGCCGCTCCAACAGCAGTATTGCCAAAGCCGGTCACGATAAACTGAGCAATTCCTTTACCGAGAATGGCTGCGCCTGTAGTTCCAATCAAAGCACCAAGAACAATTTCGGCGAAATTTTTCCCATTTACGCCATTTTCAATCGCGTCTTTAATGCCTGTAATTTCAAGAACGACACCTACTGTAAAAACGCCAAGACCCAAAACAATGGATTTCAATGCGTTCATTTTGGAAATAGCATCCACAATATCCGTAATAAGATTTGTGAGCTTCCAAGCAGCAAGGGCGGTTGCTACAGTCGCTATAAGAGGAAGCATAGCCTTGATTTTCTGCTTGATAGCATCAATCTGCTTTGCAAACTCTTCGTTGTACTGCTTGAACATATCGTAGCCGGACAGGTCTACATCGCCCAAGATGTTGCCGGCAGATGCACCGCCGCCAGAGCCGGAGCTTCCTTGTGTTGGGTCAATGATGTTCAGTTCATCAAAACCCATCGTGTAGTCCTTGAGAGCTTTGGCGGCTTTCTTTGTCGAATCGGTTGTGTCATCCATTGCGTCACCGATGCCGCCAACGCTGCCAGCACTCTTAGTGAAATCGGTGAACACGACCTTCACGCCCATCAGCTTTGCCACCCACTGAACGAACTCCCGAATGAGCTGAACGGCGGCAATCAGCGGGGGAAGAATAGATTTCATGGCAGGGTAGAGCAAAGAGCCAACAGACTTCGCCAGCATATCCAATTGCGCTTTCAGAATCTTAATCTGGTTCGCAGGGCTCTGGATGGTCTGTGCAAGGTTGCCCTGCACGTTGGCAGTCTGCTTCATAATGGCAATGTAACGCAAAACTGCCTTATCTGCCTGAGACAGGCTAGAAACCTGTTTGTTAAAGCCTAAAGCAAGAAGCTCCTGCTGCAACCGTGCCTGAGACAGATCAACGCCCAAACGGCGAATAGGCTCAATCTCGCCAGAGATTGCGGAGGACATTGCGGTAAAGGTCTCTGCAACGTTTTTGTTCCAATAGGAACCTTCGTCATAGGCAAGCTGGGTCAGATTCTTGGACAGAATATATGCTTTGTCGCTGGTCAGACCAAACGAAGTACCCAAGCTCTGGATGGTAGCCATGTAGGTCATTGCTTTGGTCGGATCAACGCCAAGCAAACCCTGCATCTTGCTAATGAGCGTATCGGCTTCACCGCTCAGATTGCCCATAGCATTATGAAACAGATCTGTTGCTTCATAGAAGTCATTGAACTTCGCAACAGCGTTGCCAAGATACTCAGCGATAGCTTTCAACGAAACCAGCTTTGCCATGTTCCGCATAAAGCCGTTCATCTGATTGGACAGGCTGAGATAGCTCTTGCGCTGCTTTTCGTTGGCAGCAGTCACACGATTTGCCTGTGTAACCACCTTGCTCAACTGCGGAGGGAGCTTTGCAAATGCATTGCCCACCTTGTCAAGCTGAGATGCAAGGGGAGCAAGAGCAGCAGAAATCTTCTGACAAGAGCTTGCAAAAGAATCAAGGTCTGTTGCTTTCAGCTTGTCGGTCAGATCAGGAACCTTTCCGATTGCATTGAAAGCGCTGCCAAGAGCTTTAAGGTTCGATGCGTCCAGAATAGACAGCGGAGCCAAAGCGTTAGTGAGCTGAGTAATGCTTCCAGACATGGAGTAAAAGTCAACGCCGTTCAAGCCAGACACAGCAGCAGGAATCTTCTTGATTGCGTTCACGACCGTGTTGATGCTCTTTGTGCTTGCAGTCGTGTTGACATTGGAAAGCCCATTCAGAAAGCTGGTGATTTTGTCCAGCCCGGACATTCCAGCGGATGCCTGTTTCAGCGTTGCAATGGAACCGGCCAGCTTGTCAAGGCTGTTCACAACCTTTGTGACGTTGCCTTTCGTCCGCAAATTAGAAATGGCGGTAGCGAGCTTGTCGATATTAAGCTCTGCGCCCTGCGATTCCGCAGAAATCTCTACGGATAAGCTCGTAATATCAACATCAGCCATCACTACCACCATCACTTTCCATCATAGAGAACATCATTCTCTTGATTCGCTCCTGCGCCTCAACTGCGCGTTGGTATTCATATTCGTCTTTCTCCTTTTGAGTAAGGGGAATCGGTCTATCCATGTACTTGATGGGCTTAGACCCTTTCTTTCGGAACATATTGCCAACCGTAGAGGAAAGTGCAGATGCCATGTAAAAGCCGTTTCTCCACGCTTCCGTGTTGGCTCTGCGTTCCCGTAGCTCCTCTGCGTCACGGTAGACCTTCGCCAGCCAGACATCGCCGTGCCAGAACTGGTCGTAGGTCATGCCGATGGAGATGTAATAGGCTTCTACATCGTGGAACAGCTTGGAGAAGGAGAATGGTTCCCCCTCTCCGTCTGTTTCTTGAGATTGTGCAGTTACACAATCTCCCACGTTGCGTTTTTTGCGGTTTTGTCCTCAGTGTCAGTTGCCAGCAGAGAATTAGAAGCATCCATGAACATCTTAAGCAGAACGCCCATCAGATCTTCTTTATCCTCGATGTGCAGGAACATTTCGTCTACGACCTTGCGCTTGATGCCCTTGTTTCGTGCGATAAAAGCGCCGTAGAACAGAGCACGGGAGTTGGACAGTAGATTGATCATCTGGGTGTACTGGCCAATCTGAAAGCCTGCACGTTCGGTGGCTTCCACGCTGTCACGGGTGAAGGTCAGCTCGTAAGTGTTCTTGCCATCGGGGGAATGAAAGTTGATAACCTTAGCAGCCATAATAAATGCTCTCCTTTATAAATAGGGGCAGAACCAAATCCGTTGTTCAGTTCTGCCCGGTTTGATTGATTCGATTTTTGCGGTTTAGCCGCCAGTGACAGTCAGGGTCTCGCTGAACTCAGGCTTCTTGGTGAAGATGCAGTTGATGGTCATTTCCACAACCTCGTCCACGCCAAAGCCGGACAGACCAACCTGATGCATACCCTGCCAAGTGAAGCCAGAGCCGTCCTGCATTTTCAGGGCATAGTACTTCACGGCATTGCTCTCGGAAGTCTCATCATAGCCAGCTGCCTTGACTTTCGTATAGTCAGCCTTGTTGTAGTTGGCGGTGAAAGACTTGGTGTCGCTCTGGATGATGCCAAAGATGTTGACCTGCATAGGGTCAGACAGAGTAGTGGCATCCAAAAGGTTAGGCTCGGAGATCAGGTCAGGTACATCCTTGATGTCGCACAGCTTCGTAAGAGCGGTTGCGCTGTCGCCACAATACAGGGTGGTATTCAGACCGGAGATAGCAGTACTCATAGAATGTTCGCCTCCTTAGTTTCGGTAAATCATTCCGTCCTCTCCGATTGTTGCCGCGTAGCTGCAATCAATCCGATAGACGGAATTGTTGTACAGCCCATTCAACGGGGCAAACGATTTGCGATAAAATTTAAGCGGTTCAAGAACAGAATCCACGATTCCAACGATGGAACGTGCTTCTGCAATACGTCCCGTGTCTTTGTTAGAGTAGACCCGCACACGCAGGGAAACGGCAGCGTACTTACTGTGACCGGCAGAATCAATGTGTACAGGAAGATTGCTGTTTTCCTCTATCTGCACACACGGAAACTTCTTGACATTGCTGTCATTGATTTCACCAGTAACGAAGATGCCAGGCACTTGCTTTCGCAGTTCCTTAGCAACAGCCGTGAAGATAGAATTGAAATAATCGATCAACTATTCCAAACCTCCCTCCACGTTGCTTCTACTTGAGAAGCCATTTCCTCAACAGCCCCCCACATAGCCATAGCTGGCTCGTTACCATCGGTGTAATTCAACTGGCCTTTGCCATCCACCTGTTTAACAGGCGTACCAGCATTGCCGGATTCTCCGTAGTAGTACCATCTACGGTTTGCGCCTTGCCCTTTGCCGTAGGAGCCATGCGCACCAACGCCGGGCGGCAGTTCACCGCCATATCCGTTGTGATGTGCGCCAGTGCCAAACTCGATAAAGGCAACTGACTTGCCCTCTGCAACGATGGTACAGGTCTTGTCTTTCTGATTGATACGGCATTTCACGTCATTGGAACCAGCGTATTCCGCATTAGCGAAACGCATCTTTGCGACTTCAAGCCCAAGCCAAGAAAGACGAAAAGCAAACGCTCTAGCCTTTTTGTTCAGGGTGGCCTTGTACTCCTGTATCTGACGTTCCGCATCACGAAGTCCGGCATTGCTCAACCTCACTTTAATTTTCACTTGCGGCCACCTCTTTCAGCGCATACAACGTGTCTGTGATATGCTCTGCGACCTTGACCACAGTGTAATTGAAGGGCTTTGAGACGTCCGTCTGAAACCAGACGCGCGTACCTTCATAAAGCGGTGTGTTGTGCTTTTTGCTGGACGAACTGACAACGTAGCTGTAATCCGTAAACGCGCCAAAAGGATTGGCTTCAGCAGAACCGGTAGGCGGGCTGACGTTCAGCATCAGCTTTGCGGGTTCGCTCCACGATTCGTATGCGGATTCGCCAGTCTCGTTTCCCCACTCATCCACAACAGGCTTTTTCTCGCCGACCGGGTTTGAATACCACAGCGGGCGTTTGTCCAGCGGGCTTCCATTGAACATCAGCCGATAACACCTACTCTCGGAACCACTTCGTTAAGCAGGGACTGCGCCACATCGGAACTTTCCCAAACACGAGTAATGCCGTTGTTGGTATAGCTCGTCTGTCCGTTTGCGCCGATGTGGTTATACAGTTCCGCTGCAATGCGTATCTGCAACGACTGATACTGCAAGGGCAGCTCGTCCGGTCTGTTGCCGAAGGGGTAGCCCTGTGCAAATATCTTGTCTTTAGCGAAATCAAGCAGCAGGTCGAAGAGTGGGTAGTCCTCGTCCGTGACTTCACGGTCAAGTGCAGGGGCGATGTACTGTCCCAGCTTGACTGCCGCTTCGGAATACTGGTCTCCCATGCTGCTTTCCTCCTTTCGCCTTAGAAAGCCTTGATGCAGTACACAGCGTCCATGCGCTCAAAGGACGGCAGGACGATTTCGGAAGCGTAGACGTTGGCGTTGACCGGGTGGACGGTCAGCTCGGTGGTGATGGCAACACCAGTGTTCACGATGGACACGGATGCACCAGACTGACCAGACAGCAGGTCGGCTTCCTCAGGGGTAGTGCCGTACCAAGTGCTGCCCAGAGCGCCGGAAGGAGCAACCACCACCATGCCATCGGGCAGGTACTTCTCGCTTGCGCTGTACTGGTCTGCCTTGAACATCTTGTCATACAGATGGATGGTCAGGCCGGTTGCAGATTCGATAATCTGCCGTGCTTCGCTGTCCAGCAGAACGGCGTTTGCCTTTGCGGTGACGGTCATAAACCGATTCTTCACCTCGTCCGCAGCAATCATGTTGCGGAAGGTGGCGGTGTTCATGTACACTTCGGTCACGACCTCGCCCACGCTTGCCAGAACAGCATCCTTTGCGGCGTTCAGATCAGCAATGGGGGTGGCAGTGGTGACGTTCCACTTGGACTTTGCGACAGAGACTTCCTTGTAGTTGGTGGACTTCCAAGTGCCGTCCGGGTCGTAGTTGTAGGTGTAGTTCACACCGTTTGCCTTGATGGTGATGCCGGGAACGCCATTGGCGGGAGCCAGCAGCTGCCAGATCATACGCTCAGGTACGATGCGTGCGCCAGTGATAAGCTGTGCGGTATCATCGTACAGGCGGTTCATCACGTCACGGGCGTAGGGGTCGTTGCTGTCCAGAACACGCAGGATTTCCTGACGGTCTTTCTCGCCCAGATGGTAGCCCTCGCGGAAGAACGGCATCTCGGTCTCATCGAACTTGAAGCCCTCACGGGTGCGGAACGTAGCCTTTGCGTCAAATGCGCTGGGCATCAGGGAAACGCCAACGCCCTTGTGACCACGCAGCCACTTCAGGTCGAGACCGGCCTTCTTCTTGGCGGGAAACAGTGCATCAGATGCAAAGGGCATCGCGTTGGTAGGGTCATTCGTCCAATAGGCGGCAATCGCAGCCGGGGCAAAGACTTCCTTAAGATTCAGTGCCATGTTGTTTTACCTCCTATTAAGCGTTCACGCTGATGTTGTCACGGCAGAAGATGCCAGGAATGGCAGTCTTGAGCGCAGTAATCGCATCAGAATCATAGGTGAAGCCAGAGCTTGCGGCAGCCTTTTTGGTGTCGATAACGCCACGAATCAGCAGGGAAGCATTGGGGTTCTCTGCCGGGTCAACGTCATACAACAGAATGCCGTCTGCGGTGGCAGAAGTTGCCTTCTTGCCAGCCAGCGTCATGGGATAGCCAGCCTTAACCGCAGTAGCTTCGGTCACGGTAAAGGGGATGGCGGTGTAGTCATTGGAAGCAAGGATGGTATCGTTGATTCCGTTGACTGTGTTTTGGGTAAACTTCATGTTTTCCTCCTTGTTAATGGAAAGCACTCATTGCGTCACTCGATGCCTTAGAAACATTTGCGTTCTGCTGTGCAAGGCTCTTAGCAAACGCAACGCCCTCGCTGTCAGAGCCGCCCTTGCCATCCGCGCCCGGAGGTGTGGGCATATCCTTCAGCAGGGAAGCCTTGTATGCGGTGTCGTGGGCGGTCATAAACTCCGACTGGAACTTAAACACCTTGTCCATGTCACCGTCAGCCAGCGCAGATGCAGCCTTGTTGGCAAGTTCAGCGTCATAACCCTGTGCAACGAACTTCTCACGGTAAGATGCAAGGGTCTTTTCCTTGACGAGGTTTTCCTTATCGGCAGTCAAGGCTTCAATCTGCTTCTGCATCTCTGCCAGCTTGTCAGCCTGTTCCTGTGCGGCATTCTCGTCATCGGTGCGCTTTGCCTTGAGCTGCTTCTTGTACTCAGCAGCTTCGCCGTTGGCTTTCGTCACGGCGTTGCGCAGCTTTTCTACCTCTGCGTTAGGGTCTGCAACCTTTTCAAGCGCAGAAATGATTTCATCGGCGGTCATGCCCTCTTTGTAGGCATCACCAAGCAACACATTGAGTTTCATATTGTTAATTTCCTCCTGCGTTTTTTTACCGTTGCTTCCCTGCAACGCTGCGAAATTTGTATCCCGGCTTCCCTGCCGGAATATATCAGCCCGAAAATTCGGGATGATTACATATTGTCCACAAGCTCTTTGTAGCTGATCCCGCTAGTCAGACCGGGCGATTCTTCACTATCCGTTCCAACGAAATGAGCATTTTTAACACTCGGATGTAAATACTCAATCATTGCAAAATTAGCCACATCAATCAGCCATTCGGTATTTCCCGTTTCGAGATATTTTTGAATGCGTGGTTGAATCTCCTTGACAGCTTGTGCCAATTCAGGATAAGTTTGGCTCATCCAGCCATACTTATAATGAGAGACAAGGATTCGGTTTTGCATTTTCTTGACAAAATCGTCATCCCAATCCCTTGCAAGGATTTCACTGTTTGATTCCATCGCTGTTCTCCGAGTTGGTATCAGTAGACTGTTTGTCTGTCATGTTTCCGATATTTGTGTCGGTGATGTCCTGTTTGGGCTGTTCCTGCGGATTCGGTGCCTTCCCATCATCACCCAGCTTTCCAGCAGCAATCAGGAAGGGCTTGCTCATCTCATAAGCAGCCTGCGGGTCAGGGAACAGACCGGGCGTAGTAAACGCCAACTGCGGGTCAATGGTTTGCTGCAACATCTGCGCGAAAATCTGAACCTTGCTCTGCTGGTTGTCGTACTGGCGGCGTGGCAGTTTAATGTTGATGTCGCTTGCCATCAGCTTAGAACCAGCCGTGTCACGCAGGATTTTCAGCATTACAGACAGGCTTTGGCGTTCAGCGAACTTGAACATATTCTCGTACTGCTGCGCCCTTGCTTCAGTGTGATTCCAACCATTGCGGACGATAACTGCGCCCACGTTGTCGGATGTTGCGTTCTCGCTACCAGTGGCACTAGGCATGGCAGTCAGACTGCGGTACACGTTCAACATGGAATCAATCAGAATCTGCGTTTGCTGCTGGTTCAGCTCGTTTGCAAGCTGTTTTACATCGGCAGCAAGTCCAGAAGTAGACTTGATCGACATTGCGCCCATAGCCTTAACAGCTTCCAACGCTTCTTTATCAACAAGACAGTTAATAAAGACCATGATGGATTGGATGAACTGCTCTACGCCATCAAGACGATTGCTCTCCAGCAGGTTGATAGCATCCAGCACGGGGATAGCCGGTTCAAACAAGCCCATACGCTCCGGGTTCAGCTTGTATTCGACCATCGGCAACATTCCGAGAGAATGGCTTTCCGACTTTGTGACCTTGCCGTTGTCGATTTCAAAGTACTGATTCGGCGTATACACGCAAATTAGGTCGTTTAGGCCATTCTGATAATTGCGTGGGATGTGCAGCACATTAGCGATGGGCTTGTGCCCGATGCCGGAGTTGTAAATCACATACGCCATATCCGGGTCGGGAACATCTACCAGTAGGGGTGTTTCGTCCGGGTAGTTGCCGTTGTACCCCTTGTCAGGAAGAACAATGCGGTATCCTTGTCCGCACTCCAACATCCACTGCCAGAGCCGCCGATCAAGCGCGTCCTTACCCTCATACTGCAAAGCATTGGACAGGCGGGCGATTTCCTCACCGTCACCAGTTGCCGTTTCAGACCGCACATAAGAGCAAGGTGTGCCGCTCATGTAGCCGGTGTAGAACCCCACGCACTCGTTGGCATGGTTCTCTACAATGCGGTTGGTGATTTCAGCGTGATATTCCTTTGTGCGATGGAGGACAGGCTGGCTACCCAAGTAGTAGTTGTGCAGAAAGCGAATCTCGTTCTTGTTCAGTAGATGAATAGGCTCCGCCTTGCCCATGACCACTTTCAGCACGTTCGTCTGATTGATTTCCGTCTCCGGCGTTTCAATCGGTCTGCGTCCGGTCAGCGGCTTATTCAAAAAGCCATCAACAACTATCTGATACTCAGCCATGCGTTCCTCCTTTCCGGCAAAATAAAAAGCGCAGCAAGACAAACCTGTTAAGGTCTATCTCACTGCGCTTACAACTGCGCTTCAAAAGCTATTCAGTTTTTAAACTTTGGTACGGAGACCCATGCATCTTTTGGAAGGTTAGAATCTCCGATTGTAATCCAATGGCAAAGAGGACACAGAAGGGAGAACTTACCTTCTACTTCGCCAAGATAACGTCCGCAATCACACGGATTGCCATTTGCGTCTTTTCGAGGGCGCTTGCATCGTACTTTTGCTACCATCTGTGCTCCTTTCTTTGAATTTCTGGAAACAGGCTGTTGAGCACAGACCTGTCAGAAGCTACCGGGAAACTGTTCGCACTTCCAGCCGTGCTATTCTTCGCCCGAAGAAAACCATTGCAGCCTTTACATTCAGTTTGACGGACAGACGTAAAACGGGTAAGCTGCAATTTTGGTGCTGCATAATGGATTTGAACCAATGCATGTCCGGTTATGAGCCGGATGCTCTAGCCGTACTGAGCTAATGCAACATAGAAGCCCGGCTTGATTGGTTAACCGCTGCTCTTTGCAATGTCATGCCTAAACATCACATTGAGAGCCGGGAATAGCGGTGGAGGTTTTGGAGAATAAGTCCATGCAAAGCTAGGTAGTTGGTTGTGCTGCGTAACGGAATCGAACCGTTGCTTGCCAGCCGTGGGGGAGACAGGCTGGCATTCCCCTTACAATTGGAAACGCAACATATAAAGTCCGGCGAATGGAAAGAGTGAAAAGCATTCGCCGGTGAAAGGAGGAATATGCTTGTTGACACGCACGCGAGTAAAATGACAAAATCCCGCGTGCAAGCTATTCCTTTAAGGGAAGCTGCAAAACTTCCTGCGTACATTATAAGCCTTGTCAAGTGGTGAAATCAAATAAATAGACCCAGCGAACACAATATATTGTGTTTTTAATCAAAATGGCCTCTTGACAGGCTCAATTTTACTGATTCCGTTGTACAATTCATCAGCAAGCTGTGCCAGACTGTCCGGTGCATCATCGTGCGGAACTTTGCCAAGCTGCGTGAACATCGTCACCTGTTCCATGAATGCCTTGTACTCTTTCGACTGGTGTTTTTCATCAAGGAAATAGAACCGTTTGATGTCCGGCGCATACTGGATGATTCTTGACAGCTTGCTTTGACCACTTGGCGCACGTTGGCTGCGGACGGAGCAGTGATAACCTTGTTGCCGGAGCTGGCTGTCTACCACATCACAGTATTCATCGCCGCCGTTGTTGGCTTCGCCGCGCACCACGTTGATTTTGTGCTGGATGATTTTGCCTACGACTTCCGGTCTGGTCACGGTCTTATCGCCGTTATTGAACACGAGGTCAGGAATGAACACGGCATCTCCGTACACATAAGCAATAGGACAGGCGGTGAAGTCACCGCCGCCCCATGCAATATCCATGACCATGAGCTTGCGATCAGGTTCTCCATCAGGCAGAACACCGTTGAAATACCGCAATTCATCAGCAGGGAACAGCAGACCTTCACGCACATAGGGCTTGCCCATGTACTTTGCCCACCATGTTGCATCGTCAATGCTGGCTTTCATGTCAGCATAGTAGGCATCGTCAAAGCCCACACCGTAGTCATAATTGAAATTGCTGTGTCCGTTCTCGTCCACCGCAGGAATCACACGGAATCTGTACTTTGGATTGTCTGCATACTGGTTCTGGATGCGTCCCAGAGGGTCAAGCACGTTCCAGCGTGTGCCGACCATCAGCTCCAATGCGCCTTGCTTTTTGCGGTCTTTCAGCTGGTTCAGATAGGCATCGTATTTGTTGTTCAGGCGCTCAACATTCAGGCTTTCCTCCAAGTCCTCAATCAAGTCATCACTGTACAGAACGCCACCCTCGCCAATTTCAACTGCACCAGTCAGCGTACCACCAATAGAGCGACAAGTTAGGGTTGGGAAGCGCTTCTTTCGGTTCAGATCAACGCTTTCGTCCTTTGCGCTTTTGTCCACAAGCTGAACGTCAGGGAAGATTTTGCCCCAGTTATAGGTCACAGGGTCAGTGATGATGGACAGCACTTCGCCGTAGAAGCCATTGGTCAGCTTGTCAGAATGCCCGCTCATAACCGATGCAACGTCAGGGCGGTTGCCCATCAGCCATGTAATGAAGAAGATACACAGCGTGGACTTGCCAACGCGAGCAGGTAAGCTAACCCCCAAGAAGTCGATTCGCTTATAAAACAAGTCCTCAAGGTCATCTGCCAGCACTTTCAGAACCCTGCGTCTCGGCTGATAGAACTTCTTCTCCGGCGCACGGTTCCATTCAAGGTAGATGCAATAGCTGTCGAACACATCCTTTGCTTCAAACAGGTACGTCCGACCGATAATGTCATAGACTTTTGCCACGTCCTCGCCTGTTTTCATCTTTCCCATCATGGCTGCGCAGACAGAGCGTAGCTCACCAGAGTATTTGTAGGCATCGAACCGCTTGTCCTGTGGCAGAGCGTCTCTCAGGTTCACTACCGACTGAAACCAGTCTTCATAAACCTGTGCTTCGGTCGGATTCTGCTTTGCATACGCTTTGATGCTGTCAATGATGGCGATACACTGCTTTGGCTGCATAAAAAAATAGGCACCCCCTACCTGAAAATGTAAAGAGTGCCTACAACTGCACAAAAATCAAATATTCGGTTTTATAATTTTGCTTCAGAAAATTATTTACTAAAATCCATCTTAATAAATGGGTTGCTCAGTTTATTTGACTTCTTCTGCAAGCTGGTTGAGCCTGCGTTTCAGCTCGTCCGCATCGTAGTACAAAGCGTCTGCGACGGCATTGAGAATATCGGGCTTGTCGGTGTAATCGCACAGCGTTTCAATGAGTTTCAAACTCTGTTCTGACAATTTTACGGGTTTCATGCTTTATTCCTTTCTCTGACTATGTAAAGTAGGCTTCGGTTCTTCATCCCCAAGCATCAATTTGTAGCGAAGATACTTTTCAATGATACTGTGTCTTTCTGCCAGTGTACCGTAAATAAAGACGAGAGCATCTTTAGCAGCATCGTATTCATTCGGGAAAATGACAATTTCCTCGTTTGCAAAGGTTACGGTGCAGTTTTCCGAATGACAGGCTTCCAAGAACCTCTTGATTTCAAGGAATCCACCAAAGTCAAGCATAGACCGCAGTGTGATGCTACCATTCTTAACAATCAGTTCTTCTCCCCGCATATTATCCAGCCTTTCTCTGTTCAGCAATCCGATACCATGTCTGGCGGGTCACGCCAAGCTGTTTGGCGGCATCCGTGACCGTCAAAAGATTTTGCGAAACTTTTTCGTAAAGTTCCTTATACAAAGAAAAATTATAAGAGGTGGGTTTTCTACCCTTATATTTTCCAGCGGCTTTTGCCTTTGCGATTCCATCAAGGAATCTTCTCTTATATTCGGTTTTATCTTCTTCTGCGTCAATAATCGGATAGCCTTTTTCCTTCAGCTTATATTTTGTCGAAATCTCCATTGCTCTTGCAACATCTCTAGGCAATTCATCAGAGATTTTCAGAGTGACGCATTCGTAATTATCCAAAAACTGTTTGAATGTCTCACTCCTCTTGTTAATGTCTTTGTATCTTCCTTTTCTGCCCATGCCAACATAAAATGGCGTGAGTTCTTTGCGTTCAATGAAAAACCAGATATACACGCAATAATGCTTTTCATCTTCTGATAGCTTTTCCATTTGCTTTTCAAAGTCCATATTTTCTCCTTTGTTATTGCAGACTTCCCAAAGAAATGGTATAATACTTCTGCTACCATTTCTTTCTGTTTTGAGAATGGTGGTGGTCACTTTGGCGGTAGTTCTGTGGTGGGACTTCCGCCTTTTCTATTAAAAACTGCAATCGCAATTTTTACAAAATAGGTTCCTGCTTTCCTTTTACCCATTCATCATTTTTTCCGTAGCGGTAATAGCCCTCATAAGTCTTTCTGTTCCCAAGGATAGATTGAATTGTGCTAGAGGTAAACGGCTTTCCGTTTCTGCCGCAGTAGCCTTCTTCATTCAATCTGTCTGCTACGCCACGAATTGTATTGCCAGCATCACGCAATTCAAAAGCACGCCGAACAATTATCGCTTCATCTTCTTTGATTGAAAGTTCACCATCCTTAACTTCGTATCCCATCGGAGCCTTGCCGCCGCTATAGCCGCCGCTTGCAGCCTTAATGGCTCTGCCACTAGAAGTCCTTTTCGTGATGTTCTCACGCTCCATTTGAGCACAGCAAAGAGTAAACGCTTCAAGCATTGTAGAAAAAACTCCCATTTTCCCAAAATCTTCCGCAACGCTAATAAGAGAAATCTCTTTTTTGAGCAGAAGCATCTTGTAATAATAATAAACGTTGATGTCTCTTGCAACTCGATCGCTTTTTGCAACAACAACCGCTTCATACGGAGGATTGGAAACATCGCCATACACGATACTATCAAATCCCGGCCTTTCCTTTGCACCGGATTCACCAGCATCAGTAAACCACTTGATGATATTCATATCATTCTTGCGGCAGTATTCTTCGATTTGCTCTTTCTGGGCTTCCATTCCAAATTTATCTTCGCCACATTGCCCATCAGTGGAAACTCTGACATACGCAGCTACATTTTTCATTTTTACCAGCTCTCTTTCTTGACCCTATTATACACTATGTACGTTTAATCGTCAAGAGAAAGTTTGCGTATTTTTAGCTTTTTACTATCAACAGGGGGGTCAAACGGCTGTAAACTTTTTCGTTGCTTTACAAACTGTATACTCGAATACTAGCCTTACGAATTATCGAAAAATAATTTTCAAGTTACTATCACTAGGGTAAACTAATCCGTTTACGGGAGTACTATCAAATAACGTAAATTTACGTTAGAATGCGTAAAATGTCACAGATGTGTGACTGAATTATACAAATTGGGCTGTTGACAACTATATACCAAGCGTCTATAATCTAAGACAGCAGAACACACGATGAATCAGCCAACAACGGTAGATTTATCCTTTGTGGCATAAAAAATAGGCCATCAGCACCACCGACCAAAGTTGCACTGATGACCTATTCCACCACAAAACAGAAGCTGCGCAACCAAGGGCGCAGTCTCGGTTTCTGTCAATTATTATAGCAGAAGCAGACCGCTTCTGCAATAGAAAGGAGCAAAAAACATGAAATTTCCCACGACAACCGAAGAATTTCTGAAAACCATTGCCCATGGCAAAGAGCCGACCAGCGAGGATAGGGAGTACGCAGAAGCGCTGGGTAAGCTGTCCGAGCTGAACTACCGGGCAGGATACGAAGCGGGAGCAGCCAAAAATAAGGGCTGAGTTTTGTGCAAAACGTAGAAAGTGGTTTGTCAAGATGAACGAACACTAAATGTAGTGTTTCGTGGGTCTATTTCCGCTTGACTTTACTACATTTTGCGATTACACTTAATGCACCTCAAAGAAAGGAGATAAGAACATGGCAAGAAGTCCTTACATCGAAGCATACCGCCATCAGGTAGCCGTTGGCTTCACTGATCGTCAGTATGAGTTGCTGGTGGAGCACTGCAAGAAGTGCCGCGTATCGCTGTCGCAAGCCGTCCGCGATGCCTACCTTGAGAAGTACCCCATGCCCAATGAAAACGAAAAATGATACGTCCGCTTGGGTCGGCAAACTTTAGCGAACGTATCATGTAAACCCTGAGAGAAGCATTCTCTCGCCGTTATTATAGCAGAAAATTGCTTCTCTCACAAGTGAAAAGGAGCTTTTTAATGCAACTTTCTTTGTCTGAGAACATCAAAATCTTCAACAACGCCGAGTTTGGCGAAATTCGTGCCGCACTTATTGACAACGAACCGTGGTTTGTGCTGAAAGATGTATGTGTAGCATTTGGAGAAACCAATTATCGACGCGTTGCCGCCAGATTAGATGATGAAGAAAAGGGTGTGTCACAAATCAACACCCCCGGCGGCACACAAAGCATGACTGTTGTGAATGAAGCTGGGCTTTATTCTGCGTTGTTTGCAATGCAGCCAGAGAAAGCTCGTGGTGTCAATGAGGAATATATTTCCAATAGACAAGAGCAATTAAAGAAATTCAAGCACTGGGTCACTCACGAAGTTCTTCCGTCCATCCGTAAGAATGGAATGTACATGACCGACAATCTGTTGGAGACGGCTATTGCCAACCCGGACTTTGTGATCGGGCTGATTCAGAACATGAAAGCCGAAAAGGAAAAGAACGCAGCGTTGCAGACGCAGAACAAGCAGCTCTGCGAGAAGAACGAGGAGATGCAGCCTAAAGCAGACTACTTCGATGACCTTGTGGCATGGAACTTGGCTGTTTGTTTTCGTGGCACGGCAAAGGAACTACGCATTCCTGAACGCAAGTTCATCCAATCGCTTATTGAAGATGGTTACATCTACCGTGACAAGAACAGAAATCTCCTGCCGAAAGCTGGCAAAGGTGATGAACTGTTTGTCGTTAAGGAATTTCTCAATCGGAAGAATAAACATGGCGGTTTGCAGACCAGAGTAACGCCGAAAGGCCGTGAGACATTCCGTTTGCTTTATGCAAGCATCCGTAGAAGCGTATAACAGCCAATAAGAAAAGCCAGTGGTTAGAAAATATCTAGCCGCTGGCTTTTTGTGTTATGCGTTTATTCCTCTACAAGGTCTGCGTACTTGACTTCAATACGGGGCAGTTCATCGGTAGTGCTGGTCAATGCTCTGGTGATTTTCTCAAGCCCGGTGAACTCACCGTAGACGTTGATAATGTCATCTTCCAGAATCTTCACAGCATCGCCACCACGCTTATCCAGCATATAATACTCGTCATCGGCATAGAAGCCGTATCCGCTGTTGTCCGTGTAGGTTCTCCATGCTTTTTCGCCGCCGGAGAAGTTTGCGTCAATAATCTGCGAGACCTTTACCTTGACAACAATCTTGGTGCCCTCATACTTTTCAGGATAACGGCACAGCTCCTTATAGTCCACAGTCTGGCACTCAGCCTTGTAATCATCCTCGCTGATTTCAGGCACAGACGCAACGGAAGAAGCGGTGGATGCACTTGCCTTAGTGGTGCTACTGCTTGCAGAGCCGTCAGAACTGCTGCTAGAGCCACCAATAGCAGACAAAACAATCAAAACAATGATGGCGATAAACCACCAGCGCTTGTAGATGGGCGGCTTGTTCTTACCGCCACACTGAGGGCAGACCTTTGCACTTGCGGCAATCTCTGCGCCACAGTGCTTGCACGTTGTCATTTTACTTTTAGCCATTGTAGATTCCTCCCTTTCAAGGCTTGTAAGGCAAGTATAGCACAGAACGCAGACCCTTTGTAGGGGTCTTTTTGTTTTTGCGGGAAATTTTTGAGATTGACAATAGTGGGTAGGGCTTTTTGAGCAGAAAAGAGGGGGTAGGCAGGAAAAACGCCTTTTTTGAATTTTTTCTACGCGAGGTGTCGACCGCCCCACCCCCGGCTCGCCCCATATACCCCGCCGGTGGAGACCCAAGCCCCAGCGCACCCGGACAGACTGCACTCGATACCAGACAGGCCGCGTCTGGCAGATCGGGACGGCGGCGCTGGAGGGCACAGCGCTTGTGCGTTGCGTGTGCAACATTTTTATGCACTTGTACGTTTAATCTTGAATATACTATTGACTTGTACGTTTAATCATGTATAATAGTAAATGTACAGAGGATGTACACCACCACACCACCACAAAACAGGAGGACAAAAACCATGAAGCTAGAATTCAGAACCAAGAACACCGCATACGGAATGGCGCACTATCTGTGCATTGACACTAACGCAAAGACCTTTTCCCGCGTCCCTGATGGCTGGGTATCTAAGGACGTGCCCGTTGTAGCAAAGCGGGATATGGACACAATCAAGGCTCAGGCCATTGCAGACGGATACACGGAGGTATAAACCATGAAAGCAAGAAGAAGCATGCGGGATATTAAATCTCAGTATCCGACCATTATCCAAGTAAGTTATTGTGATGCTCAGGCCATGTTGTGCATGGACGACCCCGCCGCCTACACCTCTGGCGTGTATGGATGGAACGCAGATATTTACCCGATCGCCTCAGGCGTTGCGATCTGCACCGGATACCGCCCCTTTGGGAACGTCAAGCCAGACCGCGAAACGGTTCGCCGTTACGAAAAGCGGGCGCAAGAAATGCGCCGGGATTTGTGGAACGCTGAAGTTCTGGCGGAGCACCTGCATAACTTGCAAAAGGAATTTATTCGGGAGGTGTGCAACATATGATTACATTGGACTTTTCCCAGTGGGCGGCCCTCTGGTACATCGGCGGCATAGCATCCGGCTTTCTTCTCTGTCTGGTCTGGCTCAACAATCGGGCGGAGCAGTAAGGAGGTAAGACAATGACAAAAGAATTTCGTACAAAGCTGCTTAAAGCTGGCGCATTAGATACTGCAAAATATCGGTATGCCGTATATCACGGCCACGCCTACGACGTTATCAAACGAATTAAAAAAACCGAAATCCGTTCTTGGAACGCCGAAAATGACGAATATTGGGAATCCGTTGAATACATTTGCTAT
>OGPG01000606.1_pt1 | contig 33134 bp, 25 predicted proteins | sample 1552851 | NCBI WGS metagenome assembly OGPG01 (sample SAMEA2579909, study PRJEB22360) | human gut metagenome | biome: human gut; feature: human-associated habitat; material: faeces | place: Denmark | collected 2008/2010 | reverse complement strand
CGTCTTTGAGGTTTGAAAAACCCTCGCGGATTGCGCTTTCTTCCATGCTGCTAATCCAAAGGCGGGAAAAGGGCTTTTTGCAATTTGCCTGTTCGTAGACAAATCGAAAAATGAGTTCTCCCTCGCGCCCGCTGTCGCACGCATTGACAATCTCGGAAACGTCGCTGCGGTGCAGCAGCTCTTTCAGGATGGCAAGCTGCTTTTCCTTGCCGGGAGTAGGGGCATATTTCCACGTCTGCGGAAGAATGGGAAGCTCCTCATAGCGCCACTTTTTATACCGCTCGTCATAGCTGCCCGCGTCTGCCATGCTGATAAGATGCCCGATGCACCACGACACCAGCAGCCCGTCGCCGGAAAGATACCCGTCCTTTTGCTCCGCAGCGCCCAGCGCAAGGGCAACAGTCTTTGCCACGGATGGCTTTTCACAAATAATCAAAACACTCATTCTTCATTCTCCTGTTCATCGGGATCGCTGGCGCTGTCTGCGTCCTCATAATCCCCGTATTCTTCGGCTTCGTCATCCTCGTCAAAATCGAACTCGTCCAGCTCGTCGCCGCCCTTGGTGTCGGCCTTGGGCTTCTTAAACTTGAAGAAGTAAAGGGCCGCGCCGCCGCCGATCAGGAACCACCGCAGCGCCACCCCCGCCACAAAACACATACACGCGAAGATGAACAGGAACACCAGCGCACTGCCCATGTCGGAGGATATCTTGTAGTACAGCGCAAAGATCACGCCGAAGTGTGCCGCCAGCATGACGATGGAGGAAATCGAACGCAGGTCCCGGTTCTCCTTCAGCCACGAGAGCTGTTTCGCCAGCACGATAATAAACGTCAGCTTCACGATCTCCGCCGGCTGCACCTTCACCGGCAGGAACGGGAACTCCAGCCATGCCTTGTTACCGGTATCCCCGGCAATGCCGAGGGGCGTTGCCAGCAGCAGGATGAACACCACGCCCACCAGGAATATCCACTTCCAGTACTTCGCCAGCTCGTTCAGGTCCACCTGCGACACCACGATATACAGCACCGCCCCGATGCACAGCGCCGCCGCCTGTACCAGCATCAGCTTGCTGGTGTGCATATAGTGTGTGGCGCTGGCGATCATCAGTATGCCGAACAGCGACGCGCCGATGCACAGCGCCAGCAGGACAAGATCGGCCTGTCGGAACACGTCGTTAAAAAGCTCCCGTATCCGTCGCAGCATGGCGGCACCTCCCTTCCCTCGCATTTCCCCCGCACGGCACACATATCCGTTCCTCTGCGGCCACATACAGCGCATCAAGCCCGCAAAAAGCGAAAGAGAATGTATAGCAAACGTATCGTAAATGTATCATGAATGTACCATAAGTGTACAGCGAAAGCGCACAAGAAGCACGCGCTTTTCCGGCGTGTCAAACGCCGGTCCCACATAGTGTACCACGATTTCCCCGCCCTGTAAACCACCGGTTTTCTATCAAAAATGTTACTGTTTCCACCCGCTGCTTTCACAGCCCAGCCACCGTTTTCACAGCCCGGCCACCAACAGCGCTATCACCGAAAGGCCCCCCACCGCCAGCGCATAGGGCGTTGCCGCCCGTATGGTGGTCAGGTTGGAAACGCCCGAGCCGGCGGTGGTCATCAGCACCGCGTCCGCATAGAAGCACAGACTATATCCCAGGGTAACGCCGCTCATCACCGCGGCGATCATCAGCGGCGCAGCCACCCCGGCAGCCAGTCCCATCGGGATGAACACAGGAATAGCGATGGTCATTACCGCCCAGCAGCCACCTACGGCAAATACGGTCAATCCCACCAGCACAAACGCCAGCGGCGCGATCAGGCAGCGGGGCACCGCCCCTCCGATACCGTTGATGAGAATATCAAACAACCCCAATGTACGGTTGGCGTCGCTGAGCATCAGGCCAAAGCCCACCACCACAGCGATGGTGGTCATACCCTTAACGCCGGAAAAGAATCGGGCAAAGTATTCTCCCACCGTCATATGCTTCTGTATCACATACAGCAAGAACTGCACCACCAGGCACACGATGATACCGTGGAGCAAATCATTGTCAAACAGCACCGTGCCGCCCACCAGCGCCGCCAGCGGGATAATAGCGTTCCAAGCCGAGGAGACATTGTGCTCATCCAGCTCGTCAATATCCACCAGCTTCTCGTCCTTTTCTCCCGGCTCAAAGGCTGCGCCGCCGGAGGCCACCCGGTGATACGCCTGACGAAGCATGCCCACTTTCGGAAACCAGCCCAACGCCAGCAGCAGACTTACCAGCATCATCGCCAGCGGATAAAACATGAAGGGCACCGCCTGAAGGTAATCCGTGAACCCCAGGCCGAAGTCGGAGATCAGGCCCACGCTGAATGCCGTCCAGCTGGTAAAGGGCACCGTCACGCACAGGCAGCATGCCATAATGTTGGTCTGCACCGCCAGGTGCTCCCGGGGCAAACGGTTTTTATCGGAGACATCCCGCAGGCAGATGGTGGTAGTCAGGGCATTCAGATACTCGTCCACGAACATGATCACAGACAGCAGCCACGCCAGCAGCAGCGTCCTGCGGGGCGTGTTGGCCGCCTTCGCCAGCAGATCCCGGAAGCCCATGAGCCCGCCGGAGGCCTGAAACAGCGAGATCATTCCGCCAAAGCCCAGAATACTGCACAGTGCAAACTGATAGGAGCTGTTGCCCAGTGTAGTATACATGGCGTCGATCAGCCCAGTGAAAAAATGCTGGCGATGGACCAGCAGCACGGCCAGCAGGGTAGCCAAGACCATTGCATCTGCCATTTTGCGGGTCTTTAGGGCATATACGATCAAAAACGCCAACGGCAGGAACGCCATAACAGTATGCAGCACAGAAACATCTCCCTTCTCACACAGAGTATAGCAAACTCCAGTGAAAACCGCAACTGCGCATGAAAAAGCCGGCCTGGTGGCCGGCTTTTCATGCGTCGCTTATACAGACATTCTTTTCACACCGGGGTTCTCCCGCATAAAGGCCAGTGCTTCATCATGGGTGATCGGCGGCTCAAGCCGGACGGTGATCTCCATACGAAGGCAGCCGTCCTGACGGGTGAGGCTGCTCTCTGTCACCTGGCCGCGGTGCTGCTTCAGCAGATCGTCAAAACGGGCCCGCAGCTCATCCGTATCCTCCAACTCCACCAGAAGCTCCTGGGTCGTGAGGGCATCCGCCCCCACAGGGAAGCGGTGGAGAATGATCTGGATGGCAACGAGGACAGCCGCCTCGAACAGGCCCAGCCAATACATACCGGCACCCACAGCCATACCGATGGCGGCGGTACCCCACATACCGGCGGTGGTCAGTCCGCGGATAGAGTTGCCGTTTTTGAATATGACGCCAGCCCCCAGAAAGGATATGCCGCTGACCACCTGGGCGGCAATGCGTGCAGGGTCGGCGCCGCGAAGGCCATCCAGCGTAACACAGTCCAGGAAAGCGTATTTTGAGACGATCATAAACAGCGCAGAGGTACAGGCAATGATGCAGTGGGTACGGATGCCCGCCTCCTTGCGGCGCTTGCTGCGCTCCAAACCCACCAGCGCGCCCAAGGCGGCAGACAGCAGCAGGCGAATGAGAAATTCCAGATTGTCGTAAACAGTCAGGGTCGCTTCGGGCACATATTGCGTCAGTCCGGAAAGCATAACAGTCTCCTTTCAGCGGCACAGGCCGCAGGTATGGTACAGCAAGTATAGTGTGCATCGCCGTTTCTTATGCGGTATAGCGGCATTGGTCGGTAATAGCCTCCTTCAGCCGCCGCAGCGTCGGATCGTCCAGATCCCGGGGATAGGGCAGATCCATCAGATCAAATTCACAGATCGTACTGTCCGGGTGCATGACAATGATCCGCCGCCCCAGCAGCAGCGCCTCCTCCAGCTGGTGGGTGACCAGCACGATCGTGCGGGGCAGCTTCTCCTGAATGGCCAGGAGTTGGCTTTGCAGCTCGGCGCGGGTCAAAAAATCCAGCGAGGCGAAAGGTTCATCCATCAGCAGCAGCTCCGCCTGTCCTGCCAGCACCCGGGCCAGGCCCAGACGCTGCTTCATGCCGGTGGACAGCTCTGCCGGCGTCAGGTCGGCGTAGTCCTCCAAGCCCACCATGCGCACGAACTCGCTGGCGCGCTCATAGCGCTCCTCCGGCGTTTTTCCCACGCCACAGGCCATGGCCACATTCCGCTGCACGCTGGTCCAGGTGATGACATAGGGATCCGGACTAAGCATGGCACTGTGCCAACCCTCCGGAATCCGTATTGTCCCGGTGTCAGGCGTCTCTGTCCCCGCCAGCAGCTTCAGCAGCGTGCTCTTGCCGCAGCCGCTGCGGCCCACGATCACGGTGATCTCTCCGGCAGGAATGGTCAGCGACAGGTCGCGCAGCACCTGTCGGGTACGGCTGGGCCGCGTCTCGCCGGTCAGGACGATATCCGTGCCGTAGGTGGTATAGGCCTTATCCACATGGTCAAGAACAACTGCGTCCATAGCGATACCTCATTTCCTCGTTTCGGCCGCCGGGCAGATGGACGGCACGGCTATCATAGCCCCGGCGGTGGGGCTTGTCAAGCGCCGCCGTCAGCCCAGCATCCCCAGTATCTCCTGCAGGCTGAAATTCTCCCGGTAATAGTCCAGTTCTCCGGCGATCAGCTCATCCAGCACACGCATACCCAGCACCTCCACCGGCGCCCTGTCGTCCGTCAGAAGGCAGTCTCCACCGGTGTAGACCGTCAGATCGGCGGCCACCTCCGCCATCATGGCGGCGTAGTCTCCGTCGGTCAGCGCGGCGCGGCTGGCGGCAAAGCGCTCCGGCAGGCCAGGCGCGTTGGTGCAGAACACCTCCGTATTGGTGTTTCCGGGCACATCGGCCAAGTAGGTGTACGCAAACACGCTGGCCATCGTATCGCAGAGGTACTGGTTGATGGAGCCATCCTCCCGGGAGGTCATGTTCAGGTTCACCACCATGACGCCCTCCGGCTTCAGATGCTCCGCCACCGCCGCGAAGAACTCCCGGCTGGACAGCTGGAACGGAATGGTGATGTCCTGATAGGCGTCCACCATGATCACATCAAACTTTTCCTCCGACGCGGTCAGGTAGGCCCGGCCATCGGCCACGGCCACCTCCACTTCCTCCGGCAGGCCGAAATAGGTGCGGGCGATATCGGCGATCTTGCCGTCGATCTCCGCGCCCTGCACGGTCATGCCCGGAAAATAGCGGACGCAGTATCCGGCGTAGGTGCCGGAACCCATGCCCAAGATCATGGCGCTGCGGCCAGTGTTATCGGTACCGTCCATACCCGCCATACAGGGGGCTGCCAGCGCGTAGTCGTAGTACATTCCGGTGAGCTTACCGTCCTTGTTCTGCACCGACTGTACACCGAAGAGCACATTGGTGGAGAGCGTGGTGGTGTGGTCATCATCCTTGACCTGGAGGTAGTTGTAGATGGACTCGTCCTCCAGGGCCAGGTCGCTCTCCCAGAAGGCGAAGCTGTAGGTGGGCAGCGCAAAGCACAACCCCGCCACCAACACCACCGCAATAATACCGGTGACCGTCTTCTTCCGTTCAAAAGTGAAGTAGACAATGCCGATGGCGGCCAGCACACCCGCAAAAATCAGGAACGTGGCCGCCGTACCCACCGCCGGGATGGTCAGGAACGTGGGCACAAAGGTACCGATGATGCTGCCGATGGTGTTCAGCGCATTTAGCTGCCCCACGGTCCTGCCGGTGTCATCCAAATTGTCCACGGTGAACTTGGTCAGGGACGGTGTTACGGTGCCCAGCAGCACACAGGGGAAGGCGAAGATCACCAGGCAGGCTGCCAGCGCCGCCCAGACCAGAAAGTTCTTCGTTACGAACGTGGCCAGCAGGAAGGATATCCCGGCGATCATCCATCGGCCCGCAAAGGGTATCAACGCGATCCAAATCGCGGCGATGATGACCCGGCCATAGAGTCGGTCCGGCGACTTGCTCTTGTCAGCCATCCGTCCGCCCCAAATGTTGCCCACAGCCATAGCGATCATTATAACGCCGATAATGACCGTCCAAACGATTTGAGATGAGCTGAAATACGGCGCCATCAGGCGGCTGGCGCCCAGTTCCACCGCCATAACGGACATTCCCGCGAAAAACTCTGTCAGGTATAAAAACCACTTACTATGAGTCAGCTTTTTCTCCATGGTACAAGGTCCTCCTTATAGGCTTCTGTCCACCCCGGAAACTACAAATGGTTCTCCCTGGATCGCCTTGTATTATAGCGTAGCATGACCGTTTCCGCAAGTACCTCTCTGTTTTCATGGCCTTTCCGCTGTTCTTCAGCTGCGCAGAAAAAGCCTCCGTTTCCGGAGGTTTTCTCTTTTTTTGTGTCAGCTTTCTCGGATCGTTCTTGACAGAGAATAACGAAGCCGGTATGCTGATAGCAACGGGAGGTGCGGCGCCATGATGGATGGAAATATCATATTATCCGTGGCGAAGGCCATGGAGGTCCTGCAAATTCTGAGTCAGGCCGAAAGTCCGCTGTCGCTGAAGGAACTGGCCACCCGGTGCGGATACCCGAAGAGCACCGTATTCGGCCTGCTGACCACCATGCGGGCCTATGACGTGGCGGCGCAGACACCGGACGGGAAATACACGCTGGGCCTGCGGCTGTTCGAATATGGGCGGCAAGTGGAACGGTCCTGGGACATCTCACTGGTGGCCCGCCCCTATATGGAGCACCTGTGCCAGCGGACCGGAGCGTCCGTCATGCTCTCGGTGTGCGAGGGCGGCAGCGTGATCACCCTGGACCAGGTGGAGACCCGGGACAATCTGCGCGTCGTGTCGGATATAGGTTCCCGGCTGCCAATCTACTGTACGTCGCAGGGCAAGGTCTTTCTGGCACATATGTCCCGCACCAGTGCCGAGGCGCTGCTGCGCGCACAGCATATGACCCAGTTCACCCCGCACACCATCACCGATCTGACCGCGCTGATGCAGGAGATCGATCTGTGCCGTACCGACGGCTACGCCATTGAAAACGGCGAATACAAGATCGGCCTGCGCTCCATTTCCGCACCGGTCTATACCGTGGAGGGCAAAGCACGATACACCGTTGGCGTGATCGGTATGTTCCGCAGCACCCGTTCCGATGAATTCCTTGCGGCGGTGGAACAGGTCTGCGCCACCGCGTCCATGATCTCCACTGCGCTGGGCTATCGAAAAACGGAGGAGCTTTTGTAAGCCATACCTCCGCCGTTATCGGCGCACTGGAGAACGCACTGCACATGATCGCTGCCGAGGGTCACGGCTGAGCCGCGTATGCCTTTGCAGCGTTTCCGGCAACGGCGAAAACGGCTTGTTTTCCAGTCAGTATCCTGATGGGTAATGAGAATGTGCCGAATGGACTGCGGTGCAATACCCGGCCATGCCATCTTCCCCGCCAGCCGTTCGTAGTTATAGCCGGCGTCGATCATGATGGCAGTCCCGCCGCCTGTTTTCAAGACGCTGTCTGCTCTTTTCTCACATTTTTTCGTCAAATACCCTCGCAGGAAAAAGCAAAAACACACGTCCGGCCCAGTCAGGCCGGACGTGCGTATATTCTCAGGCTGCACGGGAAACGAAACCCGGTCAAAGCGCAGTCCCCTTCTTCGGCACAAACAAGCCATGCATATCGGCACACTCCAGCTCCAGCAATGCTTTTTTCCTCCGGATGCCGCCCCCATAGCCGGTAAGGCTGCCGTTTGTACCCACCACACGGTGGCACGGAATCATGAGAGAGATCGGGTTATGCCCCACCGCGCCGCCTACCGCCTGCGCAGACATTTTGGCCAGTCCCTGCTGGCGAGCCGCTTCAGCGGCGATCTCTCCGTAGGTCATGGTCTTTCCATACGGTATCGTCAGCATGATGTCACAGATACACTTGCGGAACGGAGTGATATCATAGCGCAGCGGCGGCAGAAACCCCGGTTCCTTACCGGAAAAATAGATATCCAGCCAGCGACCGGCCTCTGCAAACAGCGGGTGTTCCCTTTGTGCAGTCACTTCTGGCAGAACGCTACCAAAATACCTCTGCCCGTTGAACCATAGACCAACGATCGCCTCATCGTCGCAGGCCAGCGTGATCTTACCCAGCGGCGACATATACTCGGATGTCCAGATCATCTCTTTCCCTCCAATCTCTTTTTCGGCTTATGATCTTTCAGCTCCGGAATCGCTCCACCGGCCACTGCCCACAGATACAGGCTCGCCACGCTGCCATACGGGCTAAACCGACGGCGGTACATCTCAAACCGCTTACGGTCAATGCTGCGGTGGTGATAGAGCATCCGCAGTCCGCGCTGAATAGCCAGATCGTCGTAACTAAACACATCGGGCCTCTGCATACAGAACAGCAGGATCATCTCCGCTGTCCAGATGCCAACACCCTTCAGACTGCTCAGTTCGCGGATCACCTCCCCGTCCGTTTTCTGCCATATGCCGTCCAGATCAAACGCACCGTCCCGGGCCTTTTGCGCCAGATCTGTGATGTATTCCGCCTTACGGAAGGTCATACCCAGGGCTTGCAGTTCAGGGACTCCCGCCGCAAGGATGCTCTCCGCGTTCACCTCACCCAGCGCATCCCGCATCCGCTGCCAGATGGTCGCCTGCGCCTTAGTCGATATCTGCTGGCCGATGATATGATGGACAATGGCAGAGAACAAGTCCGTATCCACGGCACGGTCGATATATCCAATACGGTCAATGACTTCACCAAGCCGCCTGTCTTTCTGCCGCAGATAAGAAAGCTCTGTTTCCCCGTATTCGAAATACACCACTGTCACCGACCTTTCATCTTCACATACAGGCAGGCACCGCCGCTAAACACCGTGAGACTATGATCGGATACAGTTCCCATAGTGCGGGCTGCGCTCTGACACAGAGTATACCATCCGCCCCCGCTGTTTGCAACCACCGGTCCAGTTATCGTCAAACCCACCTCAAACGATACGTTGGTTTCACGTTTTCCTGTCGGCTGCCTATCGACAACATACGCTTCGGTCAGCCGGAGACACCGATGTACTTGAGGCCATTCTTATCTCACCGTAAGAAAATACATCCTTATGAACGGAAACGGTTGATGCGCCTGGCTTTGCGCCAGACGCATCTATACCGGTAATTCTTTATGGCACGCCCGACTGGATTCGAACCAGCGGCCTTTAGAGTCGGAGTTATCAGGCCGTCAAGTTGGAAAACCCTGCGGCGCAAGGGCTTGGTTGAGATTGCACAAATTTCCGCCATTTTGAAGAAAAACCTCGGAAGCCTTACAGGGCAAGACTTCCGAGGTTTTTGCAGTAGTAGTCAAATAGTAGTCTGCGCGCCTCGCAGGTCATACGACTCGGTTCAACTGAGCGACCCTACGCAAGTCAGTTATTAGGCTGCGATCTGTGCCACAGCTCCGAAATTTCCCGGCCACAGGTAGTAAGGTGCCATCTTTTTACAGAAGGCTTCTCGGATCGCATCGTTGGGAATGATGATATCTGACACCAGAAGTCCCGCCAGATTAAAGGTCTTGGAGGGCGAGGTGCATACGATGCAGTGCTGCGCGAGTTCTTCAGACACCGTGGCAAAGGGCGTATGGACGAGTTGGCTAAGCTCAGTGGTGTCAGCAAAAGTATGCTGGCACAGGTGGAACGTGGGGAGGGTAACCCGACGCTTTCCACCCTGTGGAAGCTCTCCAACGGCATGAAAGTTCCCTTCAACGCGCTGACCGTTTCCCCCAAGGCCCCCTATGAGGTGGTGCGAACTGCGGAGATGCAGCCCATCTTGGAGGACGGCGGCAAGGTAAAGAACTACTGCCTTTTTCCGGACGATGAAAACCGGAAGTTCTCCGTCTACTATATGGAGCTGGCTCCCGGCCAGCCATTGGCAGTCGGAGCCGCATCTGCGGGGTACCACCGAGTTTGTCACCCTTTTCGCCGGTGCAATCGAAATCACGGCTGATCAGAAGGACATTGTCGTTCAGGCGGGCGAAAGCGTCCGCTTTCAGGGCGACACCACCCACGCCTACCGCAACATCTCTGACCAAACCACTATTCTGCACATGATTCTGTATAACCCGTAAAAAGGCGCGAGCCGCTGTAAATGCAGCGGCTCGCACCTTTTCTCTCAGTCGTCTATCTCCGCCTCGTGCTTGAGGATCGCGCCGCTGGCGGCGTTGATCTCGTAGCTGTATTCCATATTGCCGGACTTGAACTCGACCTCATAGACGAGCGTGCCGTCCTCATCGTCCAGCTCGATATCCATGTCATACGCTTCATTTTCACTCACACCTGCGTGGTTCAAGGCGATGGACTTCGCCTTGGCGTGACCGATATCCGCGCCGCCGGACGGTACAGTGGGCTTTGCCGTCTCATCCCCTGCGGGAGCTGTGGCCAGCAAGTCCTTCTGTCCGCTGAGCACTTTCCCCGTGTAGGCGTCCACCAGGTACTCAAACTCACCCCATGCCGTGTGCAGCTCCACCTCGTAGTGCGCAGGGGATTCGTCCAGCTCGGAATCGACCTCCGCCGTGACGGAGTCCAACGCCGTTGACCCGGCATATTGCTCCGCGGCGTAAGCGGCGGCATCCTTACCGATGGGCATGGCGGGTGCGCCTGCTTCCGCAAGGTCCTTCAGCTCCTCCACCGAGAGCTTTGCCAGCGCGTCAAACTTCAGCGACGGGTTGATGGTGAGGACGCGGTTCACCAGTGCCGCCTTGCCGGTGGAAATGTTGTTTTCCCGAGCCTGCTGCTCCCGCGCCGCGTCCTGCGTCAGCGTCTGCGTCAGGACGGCGGCCTTCGCTTCGCTGGTCTGCAGCACGCCGTCCACGGCGCTGGTCAGCTCACGCTGGAGCTTTTCCGCACGAGCGGTATCCTTATCCTCCACCGAGATCATGATGGCGGAGGAAATGCTGTCGAGATAGCCGTTTCGCACGAGGCTCCCCACGATGGCGTTCACCGCCACATCCAGCTTTGCACCCTTGAGGTCAGCCCCATTACTCATATCCGCCAGGATGGCTTTTGCGTCCTCGTTGAGCGGCGTACAGACGAGCACCTTTTCGTTCCTGCTGACCTTCAGCTCAATGCTGGGGTTCACATCCAGCGACACCACGGACGCCACCGCATGGGCCTGCTGATAGAACACGCCTCCGCCGCACAGCAGTATCACCGCAAGGCAGGCGGCTACCAGCGTTGCCCATTTTCGATTTGCCGTTTTCTTTGTTGTCATGGGAATTACCGTTCCTTTCCGCGCTTCACAGCGGGAGAGAACGCCGCTCATATCGTCCGGCGCGGTCTTTTCAAGGGCCGCAGCCAGCTGCCGCTCCATTTTTTCATTGGTCATCAGGCGTCATCTCCTTCCAGAAAGCTGCGCATCTTTTTCAATGCTCTGTGATATTTCGACAGGACGGTGGGAAGCGGCAGCTCCAGCAGCTCCGCGATCTCTCTGTGCTTCATGCCCGTGACCGCATGGAGCAGCACAATGCGCCGCTCCTCGTCAGTGAGTCTTGCCAATGCGCCTTGCAGCAGCGCGCGCTCGTCGGCGTCCAGTCCGCACTCCTGCGTGGGAATGGCGTCCCATTCCTCCTCGCTGAGGGCGGCATGGCGTTCCTCCCGCCGCATGCGCATCAGGCACAGGTTGCGGCACACGGTCAGCAGCCAGCCCATGGGCGAGCCGGTGGGGCGGTACTGCTCCGCGCAGTCCCACACCTGCACATAGACGTCCTGCGTGAGATCCTGCGCGTCCTGCGCGTTTTTGAGATAGGAAAGCGCAAGGCCGTACACCGCTGTGCGCGTGCGCTGATACAGCTCCGCCAGCGCGTCACGCTCCCCGCCGGCAATGTGGAGCAACAACTGCTGCAGCTCGTGTCGATCCTCTGCCGGCGCATATTCGGTTGTCATCAGCATACTGAGCATAGGCTTTTTTCTCCTGTCATCCGTGTAATGCACGGAAAGGGCGTTTTATTGCATTTGGACTTAAAAACTTTTTTGATCAAGCTCCGCTGAGCACCTCGTAAACACGGATCAGTGCTGCGACCTCGCAGGCAAACCGATTCGCCAGCGCCTTCTCCTCCCACCATGTTCTCTGCGGCGTTGTGCGCTGCCCCGTCTCCTGCTCCGCCTCCGCTTTGGCGGCGCGGATGGCCTTCTGCGCAGAGAGCCACCGGCCGTAGGCCCTGCCATATAAGTCCTTTTTCAGTTTCCGCAGCGCACTCTTGTACGCCTTCTCCGCTCCGCTGGGGCCGTTGTAGTTGAGGTAGATCGCCAGCTCCTGAAAGGTCATGCCAACTTCGTCCGGCTGGCCGATGCCGAGGTAGCTTCGCACCAGATTCAGCTCTCTGGGCGTCAGCACCTCCTCCATCCGCTGCATCAGCAGCGTCCGGCGCATGAGGCGGTCATAGGCAACGGCGGGATCGCCGCCGCAGCTGACGGAGAACACAGCATCCCCCAACTGCCGCGCGCCGCACAGCGTCCGGTATTCTTTTATCAATGCCCCAGCTACCTTGGCAGATACATTCAGTGCTCCGCACACCACCTTGACCAACTCAGCATCAGATGAGTCCCATCCCTCGGCGCAGAGGTATGCCACCCTGCGCAGTTGATTGTACCGGCTGATGGGAATGGACAGAGAGGAAGAATGCTGTGCGGCGTAGTCGGACAGCGCCGCTTCTATCGCGGGCGTCGCATAGGTCAGCAGCTTTGTTCCGTAGGCGGGATCAAAGTGCCCCGCCGCGTCCAGCAGCGCCAACGCCGCCTCCTGCTTCAAATCCTCCATCTCACACCACGGTGTGTACGCCCGCGCCAGTTCGGTGAGGTAGCCCTCGTTCTGTGCGATGAGGCGTTCCGCGGCGTTTTTGTCTCCGGCTTGAATCCGCAAAGCAAGCTCTTCATTACAGGGGCCGTCCCCGGCAACGGTGTACATATTTTTCGTCACAGGAACGCCCCCTTCCTCATTTCAGCCGCTTTTCTGCCTCCGCGTAAATGTGCTCCAATTCCATGTCCCGCGCATATCCGTCAGCGGCGTAGTCATTGTCCATCAGCGCCTTGTCCCGGTAACTCTCCGCCAGATACAGCGCCTCCCGCCGCAGGTCATCGGAGATCTTCCCTCTCTGGTGATGCTTGCGGATCGTCCCGGTTCGGGTATTGAACAGGCGGTAGACCGGGTGCTGTTTGTTCTGCTCCTTCTGGTGCATCATCGCGCCGTACTGCCGGCAGGTATAGCGGCTGTCCTGCGGCGCGATGCCGTCACAGTATTTAGGGATGTGACCGTTGGTGGTCAGAAAGTATCTTCCGCAGCCTTGGCACTGGCTGGGCGCGTGGCCGTGGTGCAATCCGTTCATCAGGTCATAGGTGTAGAAATCGGTCAGGCGCGGAAAAATCACCCGTTCTACAAACACCATTTCTTTTTCGTTTTTAGGACTGCGGGCAAACACATAGGTGGAGGACAGCTCCGGGTAGACCGTGAACGGCTCCATATCCAAGCTCTGTAAACTCCGCATCTCATTCCAAAACTGCTCGCTGTTGAAGCAGTCATGCGCGGCCACGGCAAAATGCGTTTCGTTCCGCTTTTTTAGACGGCGCAGATAGTCCAGCTCAAAGAACCGCCCCGCCGCATAGAAGTGATACATAGCGATAGGGATGCGTATGATCCCGACGCAGAATCTCAGGAACTCCGTCTGGAACTCCGAATCGGGCGTCCGTATTTGCAGGAGGTTTCTCTCGTCAAACAGGATATTGATCCGGCGCATTTCCTTCTCGTAGTCATTATAACAAAAGGGCGGATACTTCCAAAGCAGTTCGGTCAGATACAATATCCGTTCCCGCAGCTGCGGGAATACCGCCGCAGCCTCCTCATCGCTGCCCTGTACCACCACAGGGAACAGGAAGGTCGGTGCACCGCCGGCCTGTATCAGCTCCGGCAGGTCTTCTTCGGGAATGTTCAGAATGGACATCGCCATGAATCCCGCCGGGAACTCCTTCTCCTGATAAAAGATCTTGTCATTCCAGATATCCATTGTGAACTGCGTGAAATCGTTGTTCTGCTGTACTCCCAGCGGCATAGCATCGCCCCCCTGTCCCATATCCGTTTTACAGCTGTCCTGCGATATTCTCATTCTATCAAAAAATACAGAATAATCAAGTGAAAGGGTTAGAGCCTCGACTGCAGCGAGGTCTCTGCCCTTATCCTTTTATCCGGAGGAAACGAAATTGAAAAAAGAAAACCGATTGCTGACCATCGACGGAGAAACGCTAATGAGTCAGCCGCTCACACCGCTGAACTTCGTGGTGGACACGCTGCTCTCCCAGGGCCTGCATATCCTCGCAGGCTCTCCCAAGGTGGGAAAGTCCTGGTTGGCGCTGTGGCTGGCGGTCACGGTGGCGAAGGGCGAAACTGTCTGGGGCATGGGCGTGAAGCAGGGCACCACGCTCTATCTCTGCCTTGAGGACTCCACGCTCCGCATCCAGAACCGCCTGTTCGAGATCACAGAGGATGCACCCGCCAGCGTCCACTTCTCTACCAATAGTGACATTCTCGGCAAGGGACTGGAGGAGCAGCTCTGCGCGTTTCTTTCTGAGCACCCCGACACGGTGCTGATTATCATCGACACGCTGCAGATGATCCGCGGGACCAGCTACGACAACACCTACGCCAACGACTACCGAGACCTCTCCACGCTGAAGCGCATCGCGGACGCCCACGGCATCGCCATCCTGCTGATCCATCATCTGCGGGAAGAGTTTGCCGACGATGTGTTCAGCCGCATCTCCGGCACGACGGCCATCAGCGGCGCGGTGGACTCCAGCTTCACGCTGGTGGAGGACAAGCGTGGTAGCGGCAGAGCGAAGCTCTCCTGCATCGGGCGCGACATCGAGTATCGGGAGCTGACGCTGGAACGCAACGGCGAAAATGTGTGGGAGTTAGTGTCAGACAGCCGGACGCAACCGGAGCTGCTGGGCGGCCGGATCGTCATTCTTCTCTCTGAACTGATGCGTGACCGCGCGGAATTTATCGGCACTCCCACGGAGCTGTCCGCGCAGATCGACCCTGCGGGCAGCGAGGGCATCACGCCGAAAAAGGTGTCTCGTCTGATTCTACAAAGCGTTGATACACTAAGGGAAATCGGCATTTCCGCCGTGGTGCGCCGCAGCAACGGAAAGCGGCTTATCGAGCTGTGCCGTGCCGAAAGTGACGATGCACAGGGTACCCAAGCTGTTGACCCTATCGACCCTGCCGGTGTCTCAGGCGGTGAAAACGCCTCGTGTTTCGGCGTGTGAGCCGCTGTGTGCGCGGTTGGGGGCTGGGGTGGCGTGTGTACCCGCCGAGGGGATCTTCAGCCCACGCAAGGCGAGCACCGCGGCGGCATAAAAACGGCGAATACGCCGCTGTGACCTGCGGGCGTCCAGCGTTTCGACAGCATGAATCGCACGCCGAGGGTAGTGATCCCACCCCCATGCTGGAACGCCGAAAAAACGCTGTGTGAAGGGAGAAAAATTCCTTAAAAGCCAGCAGAAGAAACATTTTATTTCTCTGCCGTAGATGGAAAATTCCTCTGCGTCAGCCGTTATCCCCAAATAGGCGCAGAGACTCCCTGTTACGGGAGCTTTTATCACCTCCGTTGGAGGTGGGCAAGCAGAGCGTCCGTCCGACTTTGTCGGACGGACGGCGGAAGTTTTGCGGGGCGCTGCCCCGCACCCGGTAAAAGGAGGATACTATGAAACAGAAAAAAGATATCAGGATCACTCTGCGGCTAACGCAGGAACAGTACAAGAGCATTTCGGAAAAGGCGGATGCCGCGCAGATGACTATAGGGGCTTATGTCCGCGCCGCCGCCCTGCGGCACAGGGTTGTGATAGTAGACGGACTGCGGGAATACACCCGCGAACTCAAGGGCGTTGGACGCAGCCTCAATCAGCTGGCCATTCTGGCCCACGAGGGCCGCATCTCGACGGTCAACTTGGACAGCACCTGTGCCGCACTGGAGAAGAACTATATTGGCCTGTGTACACTTGCGGGCCGGGAGCAGCGCTGATGGCAACGGTGACATTTATTAAATACGCAAAGCAGTCTGCCGGTGCGCTGGGCGGTGTTGCCGCATATGTTGCACAGGCGAATAAGACGATGCAGGAGAATGGACAGCAGCTGGTCAGTGGACAGAACTGTACCCCGCCGCTTGCTGTGTGGGAATTTCTCACCACCCGCGCCATGCACCGCAAAGAAAGTCCTGTCTGGTTTTATCACTATGTGCAGTCCTTCGCTCCAAGCGAACCGGTCACCGGTGAGCTGGCACACGAGATTGCAAAGTTGTTCGCGGCGAAGGCCTGGCCGGAGAGCGAGGTGCTCATCGCCACCCACATCGACCGCGAGCACATCCACTCGCATTTTATTGTCAATAGCGTCTGCTTCGGCAACGGCAAAATGCTTCGACAGGGGCCAGGGACGCTGGCAAGGCTGCGCCCCATCTCTGATGAGCTTTGCGCGGCGCATGGATTGTCTGTCCTTCCAAGACAGGAAACAAAGATGCAAGGACTTGGGGCAAGAGAGTACCGCTCCGCCACCAAAGGTGAGAGCTGGAAGTTGCGGCTCATGAACACCATCGATGCGTGCATGAAATACGCCGCCGACCGGGACGCCTTCATTTCCCTGATGGAATCCGAGGGCTGTGCCGTCCGCTGGGAAAGTGGCCGCAAGTACATCACCTACACCACCCCGGAGAGCATGAAATGCCGCGACAGCAAACTACACGAAGAAAAGTATTGCAAGGAGGCCATGGAGCATGAATTCAGAATACGGGCAAAACTCGTTCAAAGAAAATTCTATCGAGCAGAGGAAACCAATGGAGGAATTGAAACGGATGAATCAGCCGAGCAGCGCATTGGCAAATACACCGCCGCAGATGATGCAGCCCATTGTGATCCAGTGCGATCTGCCGCAGGCGATGAACAAGCTGACGGAGCAGGCAGACGGAATAAACTGGGAGCTGGAGGAAATTCGGAAGACCCTGCCGGAACTGAGAACGTGCGTCGACCTAACGCCGGTGCAGAAGTCTCTGGCGGAGATGCAGAGATTGCTGACAGAGATGAACAAACTGCTGGAACGGGTTGGGAACCTGAGCGAGAAATATTCCTGCAAATGGATTCGGTGGCTCCCGGACTTCAGCCTGCTGGTGGCCCTCAAGTGGGTCATGCTGGTGCTGATCCTTGGCACGGCGGCACTGGCGGGTTGGTATGGCGCGGCGGCGATCCGCGGCCTGTTCCTCTGATCCCCGCCGCGGCTGGGCTGGCTGCCGCAGGGACACTACTGGATGAAGATGAGGACGCCGAGGAAAAGCGGCGGCGCATGGAGGCGAAAATCGCCGCCGAGAACTTCGGCGCGGCGGTCGGCTTCGCCGCAGGCGCGGCTCTGGCGGTGAAAGAAAAATTGGATGAGCAGGCTGTGCAAGAAAAACAGCAACAAACCATGGGAGGGTTCTAAAAATGGCAAGCATCAAGCAACTGGACGAGCGGCGATATAAGATCACCGTCAGCAACGGCTACCGACCCAACGGCAAAAAAATCAGCAAGGCAAAGACCATCCAAGTCCCGCCCGGTGTTCCCAAGCGCGGCATCGGGCAATATGTCGCCCACGCCGCCGAGGAGCTGGAGCGCAGCTTCAAGACCGGCTACGCCGAGGATGGCGAGATGACCTTTGAGGAATTCGCCTCCCGCTGGCTGAAGCGGCAGACGAAATATGCCCCCAGCACCATCGCTGCATACCGGCGGATGCTGGAGGTGGTGTATCCCATGATCGGCGGCATCCGCCTCAATAAACTCCGACCGATGGCACTGGAGAATATGCTCTCTGAGCTGCGCAAGCGCAAGCACCACGGAAAGCGCATCAACGAATCTACCGCGCAGCGATACCTCTCTGTGGTCTCCGCCGTACTCAGCGACGCCAAGCGCAATGAGATCATCGAAAAGAATCCCGCGCGGATGTTAGACCTGCCCACACCGCAGCGCACGGTGCAGCGCATCCCCACGCGAGGCGAGGTGGAAAAGCTGCTGGACGCGCTGGCAAAGGAGCCGCGGCACTACCGTCTGTTTTATCTACTCTCCATGTACACCGGCTGCCGCCGGGGCGAGCTGTGCGCTCTGCAATGGTCGGACTTCACCGGCACGCAAAACGGTCTGCTGCTCACCGTCAGCCGCTCCCGCAGCAGCGTTCCCGGCAAGGGCATCGTGGAGGGCTCTACCAAAAACGGCAAGAGCCGTGAAGTCTACCTCTCCTCTGACCTGCGGGGCATCCTCCTCGCCTACAAGCGCCGCAAGCAGATGGAGGCGGACAAGCAGCGCCGCAGGCTCAGTCCCTATCTCTTCACCGATGAACACGGTCAACTCATCCACCCGGACACCTTCACCAAGCGGCTGCGGAAGATCTATGAAGCCATCGGCTTTCCGCGGGAGTACCACCTGCACACCCTGCGGCACTACTTTGTGAGCTCGCTTCTGCACTGCGGCGTGGACAAGCAGACGGTGGCAGACCTCGTAGGTCATGCGGACACCGGTTTTCTGGAGCGTACCTACTGCCACCCCCAGCAGGCGCAGAAGGAGCAGGCGGCAGACTCCATGCTCACCATGCTCCGTCCGGACGGCGAGCAGATCTTCAATCTCGCCGCTACCTGTTCTCCGAAGCAGCACAGCGCATGATTGTTGCTTTCGTAGAAATTCATTTTCCCAAGAAAATTGTGATAGCTTTACCGCCGCGCTTGCGGTATGTTGTGCTTGCAAAATAAGCCTCAACTGTACCGAGGTCAAATGAAAGAGAGGTCATTTTTATGGCAAGCATCCGCAAGCGCGGCAGCAGCTATCTCATCGTGGTGTCCATGGGCTATGACTACAACGGCAAACGCATCAAGTCCCAGCAGAAAACCGTCCATCCTCCCGCAGAGCTGACGCCCAGGCAGGTCGAAAAGTGGCTCAACGAACAGGCTGTCCTCTTTGAGCGGGAATGCCGCCACACGCCGCAGCCCGTCCAGCAGCTCACGCTGGCAAAATACATCGACCTGTGGCTGACGAACATCGCGCCCGGCAAGCTGGCGAAGTCCACCATCCGCCGCGACCGGCAGGACATCGAGCGTATTCTCCCGGCGCTGGGTCACTACAAGCTCACAGAACTGCGGCCGGAGCACTTCCGGAATTTCTACACAGAACTGCAAAAAGTCATTCGTCCCGACACAAAAAAGCCACTCTCCGAGTACACCATTGAGGGCGTGCACGCTACGCTGTGCAGCATCCTCTCTGATGCCGTGGAGGGTGGCTTTCTTTCGCATAATCCGGCTTGGCGCACCTATCGTTACGCCGGGCGCAAGTGCGAAAAGAAGATCGCGGACGAGGAAACGGCGCAGAGGATCATTGCCGCGCTGGAGGGCGAGAGCATCAAGTACGAAACCTACTTCAAGCTCATCATCGCCACGGGAATGCGGCGGGGCGAGTGCTGCGGATTGAAGTGGTGCGACATTGATTGGGAGCAGCGTTCCATCCACATCTGCCGCAACGCGGTCAAGGTGACGGACGAGGAGATCTTCGTAAAAGAACCCAAGACCCGCGCAGGTGACCGCTATGTGTACTTCTCAGCCGAGATGGAAAGTCTCCTGCGGGAGTACCAAAAAGAATGCCGGTATATCACCGAAACCTATGACCAGCGGCAGCTGACCGCTGATGACTTCCTGTTCCGCCGTCAAGGAGCGCAGCTCCCCATGACGCCCACCACCTTCACCTACCGCTTCAAGCTAATCCTCAAGAAGAACTGCTTGCCGCAGGAGCTGAACGTCCATTCCCTCCGGCACACCGCCGCCAGTCTGATGATCGCGGGCGGCACGGATGTGGCCACGGTAGCAGGCATCCTCGGCCACAGCCAGCCCTCCACCACGCTGGATATTTACACCCACGCCTTCGACAAGAACAAAAAGGCCGCCAGCGCGGGATTGCAGGAAATCCTGGGGATTTGAATCACACATCCGCACACATATATCGAAGCTCACAAAACTGCATGGTTGAGATTGTTACATCTTTATGCTATAATTGATAAAATACCACACATTACAACTCCCATTCGTGCTTTGATTAATGTGTAAGGTGGGTGGATATTATGCGCATGAGCGAAGCAGAGTTTCTGAACCGATTGAACAAGGCATTCCCGGAGAAGGTGATATTTGCTGAACAAGCTCGCCTTAGCGTATATTTGTCGTTGTTTGTGGAAATCCGCAGATACGCAAGAGGCACTGGCGTATCATCTGTTCAATGGCTTACTGATAGAGGCTTTATCTGGAAAGAAACAGGGTATGTCGAACCCGATATGCACAACGTAGATAAATGCGGACCGTCTCCCGATTATACAGCTTTTGAACTGGCCGACTATGTGTTTCGAGCCTATCCGTTAGCCGGAGAGTACCAGTTGACCGATGCGGAAGACGCACTGCTCTATCAATCCGCAAGCGAAACCGTCAAGAAAGTGTTGATAGATGGAGGACGCACTTCCGTAAGAGAGGACGCTGTACTCGTACTTGAAACAATAAACCTGTTGAAGGGTTGGTCCTCAGAATTAGCAGATGAGGAGACTTCCGGGTCTCTTTGGAATTATATTTTCCTTCAATACGGATTTAATCCGGAAAATTCTGAGGCCGCAGCCAATAGATTATATAATTATTTCAGAGGTGCAATCAAAGGTACACTGGCACACTACAAGCGTTTTTTCGCACCTGAGGGAACGCAGCGATATTACACCTCTCTGCTGCTCCATGCTCTGGCACCAAAGCAAAGCATAGAATCTCTCTACTCCATTCTATTTGATTTTTATGTGAAAAACTTAGATTTCCAATATGTAACGGAGGATATCAGCTACAAAGTATTTACGAAAGGCATGCGTGCGCGTTGGGATTCCCGCGTTGCCAAGAATGATGAACTGCAATTAAGGGCAGATGCCATATTTTCCGGTTTGCAGACATTGTTTAAGGAACGTCCCGGATATATGGCAGTTCTCTGTGACTCCATCGTAAAAAAGATGGACGCGATTCTCCGGAATGAAAACACCGACCTAATTGATCCCGACCGAAATTATTGGGATACTATCCTCGTCGAATGGTATCAAAGGAAAAGCAGCACCGAACGGGTACAGGCACAGGGGGAACAACGGCAGCGGAAAACAGAATATGTTGCAACAACGCCAGACCGCATCTATGCTCAATATACGATGGAGCATTCCTCCGTTGGCATAGCAATACCTAAAATCCGCTTGTCTAAGGTGGCGCAGCAACGTCCTGTAATTAAAATCCACCAAAGTGAAATTTGTATCTATAACGCCGAACTTTCGGTCACTGGGGATGAATTGTGCTTAACAACAAGAAGTCTCTTCATTCCGTTTGAAGAAATGTCGTATGATTTTTCAAACACACCGGCTATACGGGTAGAGATCCACTATGACGGAGAGCTTCTCTATAATTCGGCTGAAAAGCTATATCGCCAATATATCTTGTTGGATGCATCGGGGGCTGAAAGAACTCCCCACTGTGGAACAATTTACTTGTTTGCCAGCAACTTGCAGGAAGTAACCTTTCCCGATGATACAGACGGAATATATAGCTACCCATATCCGGGGCAACTGTATCGCATAAATTTGGACGAGGTGTCATCAGCTGCCATTGATGGCCGAGAGATCTTCGTATGCGCATCGACTGCGGCACAGTTCCGCCATCATACCTCCCTGCGTAAAGCGGTCTCTGCCCAAGTAATCCATCAGGGTGTATCCTTCGATATTTTTCCTGCCCCCTTCCAGCTTTTTATCGTTCTCCCCGAGGGAGAAAAAAGCATACGATACCAATTCTCCATCGACGGAGTGCGTCACAATGCAGATGCTTTCTGTGATGGCGGAAATGAATTGGAAATTCCATCAGAAAATGATGGCCTTTGCCACTGTGTCCGTATAATCGACCTTGCTACTGACTTGGTAAAATATGAATTCAATTACATAGTTCTTGCAGATTTCAATGTTACTTTAAACGCACCCATCTACTATGCAGACGAATCACAAGCAACTGCCAATATCTCCTTTGCCGCCAAGCAGTTTCATTATTCCCTGGTCTTAGAAGATACCTCTGACAGTATAATCGTCCCCGTTTCCGGAATGACTTGGCAGCTTGAACTGTACATCCCTTTGGTTCACTGCGCGTTGATGGGGCATAATGCATTCAAGATTCCGGGTATGATTTGGCACAAATCCATTCTGCACGACGAATTCGTAAAGCTGGAGTTGCCGGAGGGATGGAGTGGACAGCTCATGCTTGGTATAAGCCCTGTTCCAGAGGTGAGTCCTTCCTATTTCGAACTTGGCAATACGCTCCGTGCGATAGCGGCGCCGCAGGCAGAGTATGATCTGTGGATTTCTCTGGAGAATATAGCAGGAAATCATATAAACCGAAAAATTACCACCATCGCCTGTAAGCCCACCTTTGCTACTCCGCCAATCGAAGTAATTGACAGCACCCTGCACTGGCAACCGGAGGGCAACTATGTTGGCGATCCCGAAAGCACCTTTCAAGTCGAAGTCCAACGCCCCGGCGGAAGTATCGACACTTATGCGACATCAACAGAAAGCACCGCCCTTGCCAACACCAGTTCCTACGCCTTGGGAAACTATTCTTATCAAGTTTTCCTAAAAAAGAAAAGCCTGTTTTCCGGCGGAATGAATGAACTTATTTTCAAGGGTTCATATTGCGTTGGAAATCCACTCGAATGGCTTTATGACGGGAAAGAGCTTATTATAGGAGATGCGCTCTACTGGGATTTTGAGACAGAGACCCTGAAAGCGTTGCTTATGAAGTACGGATGCGGAATCCTGACAAATTTGGACTACCAAGGGACAACTGTCGCATCTGGTGAAACAATGCCCGCACCGTGCTATTCGGCAACGCTATCCTTTATTAGCAGTACAGGGCGACGCATCCCGTTTAACTCCAAGCCGTCAAATGACTTTGAATTGGTCAACCCTGTTAAGGTTTGGATTGTCAACGAACACTTGCTGATCCTACGGTGTACAACGGAGGATGCAGTATATGTTGATAAGGATTTTTCCACAATAGTCAACCGTAATCCGGCCACTTATATGAGCAAAGCTGAACAGCATCATCGATTAAAGACACCCGACTATTTCAAGTACAGCATTAGAGAGGGCTACCAATATGTTTGATCCCATCAAGGCTTCTAAGGAAATCAAAGATAGCTATATTGATTATATCACGACCACTTTTGATATGGCTGACACCGACTATGAGCGAGAATTTCGGAAAGAGTTGCAAACGGACGGTATGGTAGCCAGCGGGCCCTTTCTTGATATTGGCGGCTCCTATGAAACAGGGCATACATTGCGAGAATTGATCCAAGCGCAAAAAGCAAGTATCTTGTTTGAAAACCTGGAGCCTGTTGCAGAAAAAGAGCGTGAGCTAAAGCTGGACAGACCTCTTTATCAGCATCAGGAAACTGCCATGCTGAAAGCGGACAAAGGGGAAAATCTGGTCGTTACGACAGGAACAGGTTCTGGTAAAACGGAGAGTTTTTTGCTGCCCATCATCAATCATCTATTACGGGAGCAGGAAGCCGGAACTCTTTCCGCCGGTGTCCGCGCAATCATCATTTACCCGATGAACGCGCTGGCCAATGACCAGATGAAGCGTATGCGCGCTCTTTTCAAGAATTACCCTCAGATATGCTACGGTGTTTACAATGGCAATACCGAGCATACACAGTCTAAGGCGCTGGCAGAGTACCACCGCACCTACCACGATGAAGTTGGGGAGCCGATAGACCCTGCTCCCAATGAAATCATCTCCCGTGAGGTCATGCAGGAACGGCCTCCCCATATTCTTATAACCAACTATTCCATGCTGGAATACATGATGCTGCGGCCAAAGGATGACGCGGTATTTTCCGGTGCCAAGTTAAAATTTATTGTTTTAGACGAAGCACACATCTACAAAGGTGCAACAGGCATGGAGACCTCCCTGCTGATGCGCCGACTCCGGGCGAGGATCAGCGAACCCGATAGTGTTCAATACATTCTGACAAGTGCAACACTTGGTGGGCCTGATGCAGATGGTGATATCCTGAGCTTTGCTGAAAAGCTATGTGGTGTTGCATTCCAACGATCTGGAATTATTCGTTCCACAGAAAAGCGACCTGCCATAGAAGATTTTTTGGACTTTGCACCAGCACTTTTTGAGGAACTGCAAAGAAGTCCTGATATTTCCTCCGTGTTAGCCCGCTATCACGCTGACTTCGCTCCGGTAGGGAGCGAGGGCGAAAAGCTCTATGCGCTTTTCTTGCATTCCCGGCTGTTTGCTTTGCTTCGGAAGGTCGCACACCAGCCAATTACGGTCGCACAGCTACGTCAGGCCCTGTCCGAAATATGCCCTATGACAAATGAACAGGTCATATCCTTCATTGCAGTCTGTGCTCGCGCCGAAAAAGATGGCGCAAATCTGATCAAACCCCGCTATCACTTTTTTGTGCGAGCCTTAGAGGGGGCATATATCACACTCGCTTCTCCGAAGCACCTGTTTTTACATCGGAAGCACTCGTTTACAAGCGAAAACAACAAAATCGATGCCGCGGTATTCGAGGCCGCTGTCTGCACAGATTGTGGAAGAATGGCTATTGTCGGCAGAGAAGAAGGCGGAGCTTTACACCCATCAGCGCGGAAGGGGCTGGACGACCCTTCCGACTTCTACTACCTTAAGGACAGCGCAGAAGATGTACTGATTGACGAGGAAGATTGTGCAGATGACGCCACAAACGATTTTGTCATTTGCTCGGTTTGCAGGGCTATCTCTACGGAAGCAGACACAAAATTTAAGCCACTATGTGAACACAGCGAATCCAACTATCGCAAGCTTCGCAAAATAGAACAACACGAAAACCATGTTGCCAGATGCCCTGCCTGCGGCTTTGGTTCGTTCCGCCGCTTCTATTTGGGAAGCGAAGCAGCCACCGCTGTATTGGGAACCGAGCTTTTCGAGCAACTTCCCAACGAGGAAGTCACCATAACATCAGCACTAAAGGAAAATCAAAATTCTGGTCGGCGCAGCATCTTCGCTGGCACAGCGCAACCACAGCAAATACGTAAAAAGCTGATGCGGCAGTTTCTTTGCTTCTCTGACAGCCGAAGTGAAGCGGCGTTTTTCGCCTCCTACATGGAGCGTTCCTATGATGAATTTTTGCGTAGACGAGGTATTTGGCACATTGCGGAGAAATATCGCAATAGCGGCATAGAAAAAGTAAGCGTATTTCAATTCGTCGATGAACTCAGCCGCTATTTTGAAAACAACAGATCTTTTGCCGAGTGGGATGCTGGCGAAAATCAAGATGTGGGTAAGTTATCTGCTGCGAGCCGCAGTAATGCGTGGGTGGCGATTCTGAATGAAATGTTCAATGCCCGCCGCGGCACCAGCCTTGTGTCAATGGGTGTACTTTCTTTTGCATACAGGCGAAACGCTCAGGTAGCTACGGCGTTTCAGGGCGACCCGTATAACCTCTCATCACAGGACGCCATTGCCCTGCTCGAACTTCTGACACAGGACGCAGTATTCTCCGGTGCCATCGATGCAGGAAAGGAGTATACGCTGACAGCCGCTGAACGCGAGTATATTTTCTTTACGCCCTCGGCGAAGAAGTTGGCATTGCTGCGTACAGGAGACTCCGCAAAGCAAAGCTGGATCTCCGGGTGGCGTGGTCGAAAGCGTCCCAACGGGAATTATTATCCCAACAGTCGACTCGTGCGGCTGACGCGGGCATTGGGTATTTCCGATGATGAAGCGGACGCCATTTTGGAAGATTATTGGACTAATGTGTTCAAAGCGGAAACGGAGGAATTTGTACTCGATGCGAACGATTTTGATATTTGCATCGGCGGAACGGAGGGCGCGAAATTTTACCGTTGCAAGAAATGTGGTCGGGTCACACCGTATAACGTAAAAAAACATTGTGCTTCCGTAAAATGCGCAGGAATGTTGGAACCCTGTGATCCTCTAAAGGATTCTGCCATGAACCACTACGCCCGTCTTTATAGCAGCAGTCACTCTGAACCGTTATATATCAAGGAGCATACGGCGCAACTTGCAAAGGATCAGCAAACACGGTATCAAGAAGCCTTCGTACAAAAGAAGATCAATGCGCTCAGCTGCTCTACGACTTTCGAAATGGGTGTTGATGTGGGCAGTCTGGAAACCGTGTATATGCGTGATGTCCCGCCCAGCCCATCCAATTATGTGCAGAGGGCAGGCCGTGCCGGTCGAGCAAAGCATTCTGCGGCATTTGTTATGACCTATGCGAAATTATCCTCTCACGACTTTACATATTATGACGACCCGACGGCCATGATCAGCGGAAAGATCAAAGCCCCAATTTTCGAAATTGAGAACGAAAAGATACTAAATCGCCATATTTTTGCTGTAGCTCTGAGTTCCTTCTTCGCACAGCATAAGGAAGTCTATGCGGGTGATAACCAAACTGTCTTGTTGAATGAAGGCGGCTATGATCTGCTGAAGGAGTACTTGAATACACAGCCGGAAAATCTCCGACAACTCTTACTGCGCTCGATTCCAACAAAAATGCATCAGCGACTTGGGATTGCTGATTTCGGTTGGATAAATCGACTTTGCGGAGAGAATGGTGTTCTTGAAATCGCCGTACAGGATTTCCGCGGAACAGTAGCGGAAATGGAAAAGGAACTGTTGGCTTGCCGCCGCAGGCACGACGATGAAGCTGCCGGTGTCTGGAGCCGCACCCTTAGAAATTTCAGGTGCAGCAAGGATGACAACGCTGGGAAAAAGAGTCTTATCGGTTTTTTGGTTCGCAATAATGTACTTCCCAAGTACGGTTTCCCCGTGGATACTGTTGAGTTGATTCCGGATATCAACGCTGTGGGGCGAGGAAAGGCTTTGCAATTAGCCAGAGATCTACAAATGGCCATCGCAGAGTACGCTCCCGGTGCAGAGGTCGTCGCAGATGGCAAAATGTATGTCAGCCGCTATATTCGCAAAATGCCGGGAAAAAATGCAGACGCCGCATGGGAGAAAGGCTTCTACTGCCCCAAGTGTCCTACTTGCGGCCAGCCAAACTTCACTAAAGATCCTGTTGCTGGCAGCGGTCGCGAATGCGTTTCCTGCCATACTCCCATCAAACGCCTGTCTTGGAGAAAAACGTTGGAACCGCGCATGGGGTTCTGTGCAGAAAAAGAAGCCCGGCCTGTTCCTATGCACCGCCCCGAACACGATTTTAAGACAGACGATTACTACATCGGAGACCCGCATCGTAATCTAATCGCCAAGCAAATATTTGAAGTAAACGGTCAAGCTTTGCAAATTGAATCTACTTCAAATGACTCTCTCGTAGTCATTGGCCAGACTGATTATAAAGTTTGTCCTGCTTGCGGATATGCAAGCGAAACCGGAATCCCCCTTGAGCACAAGAACTCCAGAGGATACCGTTGTGTTAATAAAGAGGGCAACTCGGCAGAATACCGTTTGTCGCATGATTTCAAGACAGATGTGGCAAAAATTACCTTTGTGACACAAGAGGCGGCAGATATAAATGTGATGCTGTCAGTGCTCTATGCCCTGTTAGAGGGATTGTCCCGCGAGATGGGGATAGAGCGCACCGACATCAAAGGATGTTTGTTCTACACATCTGTGGATGGGTGTATGATCTTTTCTGTTGTTCTATATGATGCAGTTGCTGGTGGCGCAGGCCATGTTCGCAGAATTGTGACAGCGGACGGGCAAGCATTCCAACGAGTTCTCGCAAAAGCAATTTCCGTTGTAGACAACTGCGATTGCGACTCGTCTTGCTACAGATGCCTAAGAAATTACTATAACCAAAAAATCCACGACAATCTGAATCGAAACCAAGCTTCCGCGTTTTTACACCAGTGGGTGGGAAACATGAACCCATTACCGATGGAAACAATTGAATAAAAGATTTTCCCTCTGCCATATAGCAGAGGGAAAATCTTTTTGTAATAGCGAAACACTATAGATATCACACCATTACATCCGCATATTCTTCATATAGGCATATAAAACGCTTATATTTTCCAAATTTCATTGCCGCTAAGCAGAAAACCGTATAGGATTCTTTTTTCGGTCTCACTTGCCTCTTCCGATTTAATTCGGTTTTGAATTATCGGTATGATAGCATCTTTGTGGGCAATAAAACAACTCATGTACTTTTCATGACGAGCAAAGTTTTCCCACATATAATTGGAAAAGTCTACTTGAGAGTAGTCAAAACTCTCCGAATCTAATAGGAACTGCAAATGCGGTCTTCCCTCAGACAGTTCTTTTAAAGCACTTATATCAGATATCATATCGTTTATATAGAGAAGATAGACGCATTCCAATCTACTCTCAACCGGATCGGGGTATGAGTGCACACCTGTGACTTCTTTTCTGCTAAGCTCTATTACTCCATTTAGAAATTCCTTGATTGAATTCTGATCTGGGGTCAACCATCCAGAGAATATAAAGTCGTAGATTGCCTCTATTGGCAGTTGTGCAAAGTTATCGGATAAAATGTATTTATACTTCTGTTGAACCGTATCACCGGTAATCTGCTGATAAAACAACCTCAATAATATGACTTTCTTATGGAAATCCTCTGTAGTATCAATGATAGCCTGAATCTTATCTGTAGTTGCCTCATCCTTTGATATGAATTGCTCAATGAGATGACGAAGACTGTTGAAATGCACATTCACCGCATACTCAAAGAATTTTTCTCCGCCCACTATTTGATGAACAAACTCAAAATTATGGGGAAATGCTAATAAGCTGCAAAGCTTTGAAAGCTCTCTCAAGCTTTGCCTAAAGTCCGGCCAACCTATAGAAAAGAAGATTGGAGCAATAATCTTATCACTGAGTAACGCTTCTACCGATGCTGCAATTATCTCTTTGCTATTCTCATCTAAGACAACCAAGTTCAGTAATAGTACTATATTGGAAAGCGCAGAAAACGACGATTGCAATAATCCATAAGTCTTTGCAGTCACAATAGAATGACAAAGATTCTTAAAGCACTCTGCAAGGAATGTAACTTCCTGTACGCCCGTATTCAATTGTTTTACATTATATGACCTTACAAGCGCACTCAAATCTTTTGTCGAAATAAACTTTGCCATAATATCCAGATCAATGTATTCTACGGCATACTTTTCGTTTGCAAATTCCATATCTCCAAAAAGAGTAGTTTTTTGGGCCGCATCACTATTTGCGCATATTATGGCTTCGATATATGGTTTGAAAAAATCTTTTAAATCTCTAAAGCCTTGATACAGAATGTGGTTGTTATAGTAAAAAAAGTATTGTGTTATAGCAAGCCGTTTTATTTCATAAAGCCTTGCACACGATGTTCCACCAAAATGAATGGTATTTCTGTCCCCAACATCTTTCTTTAGCTTTTCTAAGGCTTCGTACATCGAAAGTCTCTTTTTAGTATTACCACTATAAATGTCAAGATATCCAGAGAACACCTCTCTTTCCTTGCTTGCAGCGATATTTTGAACAAATTGTTTGACTTTGGCAGAATCAAAGCCCCCAAAGTATGTCTGGATTGCCTCAAGTACAGCGGAATTATGCAGATAAGCAACTTTCTGGTCTATAGGGAACCCAGAGCAATCTATTTCTTCGTGGAATTTTAATATTTCACTAAAACCATCCACAATGCTTTTGTAAAAAAGCATTTCATTTGCTTCTAAATCTATATGCTCGCTGTTGAGCAATGCTTTGATCTCATCATATTTATTCAGAATATAGAGATTAAAAATTTCACTTTTCAGCAAAGCGTTATCAGACAGCTCTCCTATACGAAAGCGCATGACTTTATGCTCGTGAATGCACTGTATGGATACGATTCCAGCATTTAGAAAAAGTTGTCTTAAATCAGTTGCACCTTCGTCCCCAGACTCCATAAATGCTATTAATCTTGCATAATCGTTTTCAGAAAAAAGACGTAATTCCCGGTCCGTAACCTCATATCTTTTCACATAAAGCAGCTTTAGAATTTGCTCATAGCTGACAAAGCTGAAACGAGACATAAATTTTACGGCATTTTCTATTGTAGATAAATTCTCCTCTAATGCAGGATTGGCAATCACACGCAGAAAACTATATAGACGCTTTCCAATTTCATTGGATAGATCCGCTGGGATCTCCTGAATCAGCGGCATGGAGTTAATATTGATTACTTCGATATTATTGCTACTAAAATAAGAAAGCTGAGTATCATCAACAATCTCCTGATCCAGAATCAGGTAGCCAACTCTTCTGTCCACATCAAATGCTCCGTTTTGTGAACGCATATAGTTTAGCCAACTGAGAATAAGCTTGATGTTATAATCATTTAACGAATATCCCAAAAACAACACAATATGGTCCGTCAGCAACGATTTGATGAAGAGTTCAATTAATACGTGTTTTTGCGAATAGTCTAAGTAGTCTTGCTCTTTTAGAACAATGCTGGAAGCATCGGAAAGATCCCCGTGCATTTTAATGATGTACTTTCCTTTGTCCGCATTCAGCAAATCCTTATCGTAAACGATCACCTGATATTGCTCACAAAATATATTTTTCGAGGATTCAAGCAACTGGTCATAATTCGTGGTGATAATATGTGCCGGATTGATATCAAAAATCGCTGACGACAAAGGTGCATCTGCCGTCACAGCGGGAATGCTTTCGTTTAATATACGATAGTATAATTCTTGATCCTTGTTAAACACATGCTGCGGTACCTTTAGAAGTTCATCTGTCGAAAAATCATCTTTCAATAAGCAGGTGTTTTCACAGCTTTCTAATCTATGTCTGCAAGTATCACACCTCGAATAATCAATCGCCTTTGCCATATTTTGAATCAAGGCATTCCAACTGGGCATTCCGTCTACATTGCAAGACACTCCCGCACCTACAAAAATAACCAGTTTTCCTTGCTCGGCTTTTTCTCTGAACATGCTGATATAGTTGAGCAGTTCATCGTTGCCCATAAACACATTCACCTTCTTTATCTATGTGGTGTAGTAAGAAAAATGTTTGATATGTTTTATTATACTGCAAGCTATTGCTCTTGGCAACGCTTTGCTACAATAGCCTCAACACCGACAAAGGAGCTGAGGCTATGCCAATCACCTATTCAACTGAACTCAAAGTCAAAACCATCCGCCGTTATGAAAAGGGCGAGTCAATCAAAGCGCTAAGTCAAGAGTTGCACATCTCGCAAAGCACCCTGTACCAATGGCGCAAAGAATACTGCTCGATCAAAACGCCCAACCATACCTACACGCCTGCTGAATTCGATGCCATCTCCCGCCGCCTGCAAAAGCTGGAGCATCATATGGAGATCATTCGCCAGACCGAGTATCTGTCGAATATACCCTTGCAGAAAAAGCTTGCCACTCTTGAGAAACTCTATCGCAAGAAAGGGAATGTGTGCAAGGGAAACCTTAGTTGGGTTTCCCTTGCGCGTTCAGTCACCCGCCCGCAGGCGACCGGTTTTGCGCTGCAAAACCGTACCAACACGAAAAAAGACACGCTTCTGCGTGTCTTTTTTCGTGTTGGTACGCCCGACTGGATTCGAACCAGCGGCCTTTAGAGTCGGAGTCTAACGCTCTATCCATCTGAGCTACGGGCGCATATTGGGTTGTGGGTTTCTGCGATAGTCGTCAAATAGTAGTCAACGACCACGCATTTTTTCTCTGTCGTTCCCGCAAGCGCAGGTGCGGCAAGGTTTTGCGCCATATCGCAACTGGAGATGCCTGAAACGTCGGAGTCTAACGCTCTATCCATCTGAGCTACGGGCGCATATCATATTCTGTTTTATCAACTTACAGCTTCACTACTATACCACCTTCCCGGCGCAAAGTAAAGAAAATTTTTCGCTTCACTTTGTTAAAAAAGTTGACAACTTCGCATACTTGTTGTAAAATAGCCACAATACATCGAGCGCTGTGCGCCGCATTCCACACAAAAGAAGGTTTTTCTATGAAGAAGCAAAAAATCTCCGATGCTGTCATTCATCGTCTTCCCCGGTACTATCGGTATCTGGACGATCTGTACAACAAAGGCGTGGTGCGTATCAGCTCCAACTCTCTGGGCGCCAAGATGGACATCACCGCCTCCCAGATTCGGCAGGACCTGAGCTGCTTTGGTGAGTTCGGCCAGCAGGGCTACGGCTACAATGTGGCCGAGCTGCGTGCGGAGATCGGCCACATCCTGGGTATAGACAGCGGCCACCGCATCATTGTGATCGGTGTGGGCCATCTGGGTCACGCCTTGCTGCAGAATTTTGATTTTGATAAGGTCGGTTTCCGGATCGACTCCGCTTTTGATGTCTCCCCCGCGCTGATCGGCACGGAGATCCGCGGTGTCTCGGTCCACTCGATGGATGAGCTGGAGGAATATGTCGCCAACTATCACCCCAACGTGGCGGTCCTGACCGTCCCGCAGAATGTAGCCCAGCCGCTGGCGGACCGTTTGATCGGTCTGGGTGTGCGCGGCTTCTGGAATTTTACCAATGTGGAGCTCTCCACCAAGGAGGACGGCGTTTTCTTCGAGGACATCCACTTTGTGGACACCCTGCTGACGCTCAGCTATCGCATCTCGCAGCTTTGAGGCGCACACTTTACCGCAGCCGGCATACTATGAGAATGAGACCGATGTGGCGGTCAAATTTTCATAGGAGGTTACGGTATGTGTAATCAGAATTCCTGCTTTGGCGGCAGCAGCTGCTGCTGGATCATCATCGCCATCATCCTGCTGTTCCTGTTCTGCGGCAACGGCTGCGGCAATGGCTGCGGCTGCGGCGGCAATAACGGCGGCTGCGGGTGCAGCTGCTGAGGATCTACCGCGCATTACGATAGCTGAGCTGGTGAGTCCCTCCCGCGTATCCCCCCCCCCCGCCGCAAGGCGGGGACGTCTTTTTTCGCAGGCCGCTCTGCGATACAACCAAACATCGATAAAAACAATGCGGACAAGCACCGCTTTTGACCGAGAGGAGGCCCGATCATGGATATTTCCCCCCTGCGCGGCTACTACACAGCGCATACGCCCACGCTGATGGGCGAGAGAGGCGGCTCCGCCGTGCT
>OGPG01000575.1_pt1 | contig 34464 bp, 32 predicted proteins | sample 1552851 | NCBI WGS metagenome assembly OGPG01 (sample SAMEA2579909, study PRJEB22360) | human gut metagenome | biome: human gut; feature: human-associated habitat; material: faeces | place: Denmark | collected 2008/2010 | reverse complement strand
CCGCCGCGTTTGGCCAGGGGGACATTTTAGCCGCAAGGGACTCAATTAGGGGGTCCCTTGAAAGGGCGAGCCAACGCGAGCCTTAGAAAAAAACACCTCAAAATCGAAAGGACATCCATGAAGAAAAAAGCAGAGCACATCGCGCTCATCGGACTATTGGGTGCACTGGCACTGGTGCTGGGAATCCTCGAAAATCTCCTGCCCCCGCTGCCGGGCATGCCGCCGGGCGCAAAAGCCGGGCTTTCAAACCTTGTCACCATGTTCGCCGCCGGCGCTATCGGCCTGCCCGCGGCGCTGTTCATTGCGGCAATCAAGGGTCTGTTTGCGTTTTTGACGCGCGGTGTTTCCGCCGGGCTGATGAGCCTTTGCGGCGGACTTTTGAGCACGCTCATCATGGGCATACTGTGGAAAAAAACAAAATTCACGCCGGTCTTCATCGGTGTCTGCGGTGCGTTCGGGCACAACCTCGCACAGCTGCTCGTCGCGTTATGGATGACCGGCTTCGGCGCGCTGGGGTATATTCCCGCGCTCGTGCTGTATTCGGTCGTCTGCGGCATCTGCACCGGGCTTTTGCTGCAGGTTTTACTCCCGCTGTTGGAGAAGCTACCGGTTTTGAGGAAATAATTTTATGATAAACTTATTTTCTAAGGGTTCGCGTGCGAACCCTTTAGGAAATCCATGCAACTGGGTTCACTACGTCTGAACAGTCCTCGTTTTTCGTTAGGCAAAAAGATTTCGCGCTCTGCGGAGCGCGCCTCTGAGCTTTGCCCCGAGACCCCATAAACTTTCTGAAGAAAGTTTAATCAAAGACTTTTAACCGCCGTTTCACGTCGTCTATCAAAAAAACGCCTATCCTCGCAAAAAGGACAGGCGTTTTTCAGCTTATGTTATTCTTCCGCTTTCGGAGCGTTCTCTTTTTCGGCCTGCTCCATGTTTTCCTTTGCAACCGCCAGCATCAGCTTGATACGGTTCTCCTGGTTGACCTTCGTCGCGCCCGGATCGTAATCAATCGGCACAATATTCGACTTCGGGTACAGGTTTTTCAGGCTGCGGATCATGCCCTTGCCGACGATGTGGTTCGGCAGGCAGCCGAACGGCTGTGCACAGATGATATTCGGGTAGCCGCTTTCAATAAGCTCCATCATTTCCGCGGTCAAGAGCCAACCCTCGCCCATCTTGCAGCCGTAGCCGATGACGCCTGTGATGAGCTTTTTGAGGTGCGCATACGAGGACGGCACAGTGAAGCGGTTAGAAACAGTGTTCGCGTGCTCCACGGCGCGGATAACGTGGCTTTCGATGCCGACGAGGTAGTCAAAGAGGATCTTCACAACCCCAAACTTCGCCTTGCTGCCGCCGAAAAGCTTAATATCTTCCATGCGGTTATCGACTTTAAACAGCATGAAGCCAAGCAGACCCGGCACCATCGTTTCGCAGTTCTGGCTGAACAGGAACTCTTCCAGATCGTTGTTGCCGATGGGCGAATACTTGACGTAAATTTCGCCGACAACACCAACGCGCACTTTCTTTTCGCCGGTCACAGGCACGTTCGCAAAATCCTCCGCGATCTGCGGCAGGATCGTCTCCATCTCCTTTGCGGAGTAGCCCTTTTCCTTTGCGAACATATCGGTCAGCTTTTTCGTCCAATCGTCCACAAGCTTCCGGCTCGCGCCCGCCTCTTTCTCATACGGTCTCGTCTGGTTGTGCAGCAGCATCAAAAGGTCGCCGTACGCAAGCACGCCCAGCGCCTTGCGGATCATCGGCAGCGTCAGCTTGAAGCCGCTGTTTTTCTCGAGTCCGGACATATTGAGCGAAATGACCGGAATATACGAAAGGCCGTCTTTTTCCAGCGCCTTTCTCAAAAGGTGAATGTAGTTCGAAGCACGGCAGCCGCCGCCCGTCTGGGTGATGATGAGCGCCGTTTTATGCAGATCATATTTGCCGCTGTGCAGCGCGTCCATCATCTGGCCGATGGTGAGCAGCGCCGGGTAGCAGGTATCGTTGTGGACATATTTCAGACCCTCATCCACAATCTGACGGCCGCGCGTCTGGAGAATCTCCACGTTGTAGCCGTAAGAAGCGAACAGGTTTTCAAATAAACGGAAATGGATGGGCGCCATGTTCGGTGCAAGGATCGTATAACCCTCTTTTTTCATTTCCTTTGTAAATTCAACGCGATCGGTAAAAGCCATATTCGTGCGCCTCCCTTACTGTAAATCCAGCGCCGCAAACAGGCTGCGGAGACGAATACGCACCGCGCCGAGGTTTGTGATCTCGTCGATCTTGAGCTGGGTGTAGATTTTGCCGCCGTCGTGCAGAATGCCGCGCACCTCGTCGGTCGTGATGGCGTCCACGCCGCAACCAAACGAGACAAGCTGAATGAGGTTCACGCGCTTATCCGCACGGTCTACAACGTACTTTGCAGCCGCGTACAGACGGGAGTGATACGTCCACTGGTTGAGGACCTTCGTCGGGAATTTCTTCTCCTTGCACGCAACGGCGTCTTCCGTCACAACAACCGCGCCGCAGTCGCAGATGAGGCTGTCAATGCCGTGGTTGATCTCCGGGTCCACATGATACGGACGACCGGCCAGCACGATAACGGGCTTATGCTGTTCTTCGGCGAGCGCGAGGAATTTGTCGCCGATGGCACGCACGGCGCGCATGTAGAGGTCATACTCCGCGTACGCCGCGTCGGATGCTTTCTTCACGTCTTTTTTCGTGAACGTACCGTTCGGGAAGTGGCGGCGTAAAATCTCGTACATCTTGCCGGGGAAGTCGTGTCTGCGGTGCAGGCCAACGTAATCGCCGATGAAGACGGTGTCCTTTAATTTCTGGATATTGGAGGAGATGACCTCCGGGTAATAGGCGACGACCGGGCAATTATAGTGGTTGTCACCGAGGTTTTCGTCAAAGTTATACGTCATGCAGGGGTAGAACACCGCGTCCACGCCCTCGTCAAGCAGCGCTTCCACGTGGCCGTGCATCAGCTTTGCCGGGAAGCACGCCGTATCGGACGGAATGGTGTGCTGACCCTTTAAATAAAGCTGGCGGTTCGACGCCGGTGACGTTTTCACATCGTAGCCGAGCGTTGTGAAGAACTTATACCAGAACGGCAAAAGCTCGTACATGTTGAGGCCCATCGGAATGCCGATGACCGGCTTGCCCGTGTCTTTGTATGTATAGCGCGCGAGCAGCTTGCGCTTTTCTTCAAACATGTTGTACTGCGCTTCGGTGGATTTCACGCCCGTCACCGGCTTTTCACAGCGGTTGCCGCTGATGAACTTGCGTCCGCCGGAAAAGGTGTTCACCGTCAACTTGCAGCTGTTGGAGCAGCCGCGGCAGGTGATGGCCTTTACGCTGTGGGTGAATTCTTCGAGCGCTTCCTTGCTCAAAAGCGTCGAAAGCTCCGTCGCCTTACCCGCAGCCTGTGCTTTTTCGTGCGCATACAGTGCAGCACCGTATGCGCCCATCAGGCCCGCAATGGTCGGACGGATGACATCGTGGCCGATCTCCTGCTCAAACGCGCGCAGCACGGCGTCATTCAGGAACGTACCGCCCTGCACGACGATCTCCCGGCCGATTGCTTTGGAATCGACCGCACGGATAACTTTATACAGCGCGTTCTTGACAACGCTGATGGAAAGACCCGCGGAGATGTTCTCCACCGTTGCGCCGTCCTTCTGCGCCTGCTTCACGGAGGAGTTCATGAACACCGTACAGCGGGAGCCGAGGTCGACCGGGCGATCCGCAAACAGACCGAGTTTTGCAAAATCTTCAATGGAGTAACCCAGCGCACCCGCAAACGTCTGGAGGAACGAGCCGCAGCCGGAGGAACAAGCCTCGTTGAGGAAAATATCGTCGATGACGCCGTTTTCGACCTTGAAGCACTTGATGTCCTGACCGCCGATGTCGATGATGAAATCGACCTTCGGGTTGAACGCGCGCGCCGCGTAGAAGTGCGCCATCGTCTCTACGATGCCGTAATCGACGGAAAACGCGTTTTTGATGATGTCTTCGCCGTAGCCGGTCGCCGCGCAGGCGCAGATCTTCGCCTGCGGGAAACGCGTGTAAACTTCAAGCAGGAATTCGCGCATCAGCGGGACAGGGTTGCCGCTGTTCGACATATAGCGCGAACAAACAATATTGCCGTCCTTATCCGTCACAACGGCTTTAACGGTCGTGGAGCCCGCATCGATGCCGATATAAACCGGCTCGCCGTCCTCCAGTGTGTCGCGCACCTTAACGCCGGCGTTAAGGTGGCGCTTTGTGAATGCTTCGTAATCCGCCTTGTCCTTAAAAAGCGGCGGGCAGGCGCGGTATTCTTCCTTTGCCGTGTAATGCGCAATGCGGTTGATGATCTCCGCAAGCGTCGTCTCATTGCCGTCCGCCGCAAACGCCGCACCCAACGCGACGAAATACAGCGAATTTTCCGGGCAGATGCCCGTAATGCCGAGCGTCTTATCAAACGCCACGCGCAGCTCGCTTAAAAACGTCATCGGGCCGCCGAGGTATACGACCTTGCCCGCGATTTCTCTGCCCTGCGCAAGACCCGCAACGGTCTGGTTCACAACGGCGTAGAGAATGCTTGCCGCCACGTCTTTTTTCTGCGCGCCCTGATTTAAAAGCGGCTGAATATCGCTCTTTGCGAACACGCCGCAGCGGGAAGCAATGGTGTAGATCTTCTCATGCTCTTTCGAAAGTGTGTTAAGCGCATCCGGGGTGATGTTCAAAAGCGTCGCCATCTGGTCGATGAACGCGCCGGTGCCGCCCGCGCAGGATCCGTTCATACGCACCTCAAGGCCGGAGGCGTTATTGCCGTCCGTAAGGAACAAAATCTTCGCGTCCTCGCCGCCAAGCTCGATGACCGCATCCGTACCCGGCACAAGGCGGTTCACCGCAATGCGCGTCGCGTATACCTCCTGCACGAACTGAATGTCACTGCGCTCTGCAAGACCCATACCGGCCGAGCCGGAAATGCTCAAAAGCACCTTTTCTTTCGGAAACTGCTCTGCCACTTCACGCAGCATCTCAACGGATTTCTCCACGATGCGCGAAAGATGACGCTCATATTTTTTGAAAAGCACCTCGTTCTGCTCGTTCAGAACAACGCACTTTAAGGTCGTGGAACCAACGTCCAAACCGATTCTCATCATGTTGATTCATCCTTTCTGCGGTACCCTTTCCGCATCGTATACCGGTACCGCATAAATGCCGCCTGTTTCGGCAGCTCTTACATATCCGCAAAATTACCCAAATATACTTTTAATAATACCACAGGCGCGCGCGCAATTCAATACGCATCACCGCGGCGAGATTGTAAAAAATTCGTGACATAGCGCGGTTTTTCTTGTGTGGGAAAGCCATTTTCCGCACGGGTTTTCCACTTTTTGTTTTGTCCGCGGCGACTATTTTAACGGCTTTTCGCATATAACTCACCGATGAGAAATGAGGAGGGTTTCCTATGTCAAACGGCAAAAGAAGGTATTTTCCGGGCGCCAACACCGGGCGCGGATTCATCGGGCATTTTGAGGGCATCGTGCCGCCGTGGAGCGAGCCGCACTACACCTACGTTTTAAAGGGCGGCCCCGGGGTAGGAAAAAGCACATTGATGAAAAAATGCGCCGCCATCGCACGGGCAAACGGGTTTACCGTCGAAGAATTTCGCTGCGCAAGCGACCCCGAAAGCTTTGACGCCGTGCGTATCCCGCAGCGGCGGCTCGTCTTACTGGACGGCACCGCGCCGCACACCATAGACCCCGCCATGCCGGGGATTGACGGCGAAACGCTGGATCTCGGACGGTTTTTGCACAAAGAGGTCTTCAAACGCCGCCGCGAAGAGCTTTTTGTCCTTGCAGAAGAAAACCGCGCGCACTACAAAAACGCGTTCGCGTGCCTTTCCGCCGCAGGCAGCCTGCGCCGTGCCGCCGTAAGCGAAGCCGCAAGGTCTGCCGACCTTACCATGATCCGCACATTTTTAAAAGAGGGTTTCACACTGCCGAAGGAAGGCACACCGCGCACACTATTTTTAACGAGCCCCACGCCCGCCAGCGTTGCGGATTTCCGGGAAGCACAGGATGCCGAAAACACCGTGTACCTGCCCGGCGTTTTGGGCGCGGTGTTCTTAAATGAAGCCATGAAGCTCGTGCAGAATACGCAGACTGAAATTTTCCTGCATCCGCTCACGCCGGAAGCACCGCAGTGCGTGCGCATCGGCGACACCATGCTGTGTGCCGCGGACGATACCCGCAGCACATTAAACGAGTTCCTTTTGAGCCCGCTTTCGGACTTCATCCCGTTCGCCATGCAGGAGGCCGAGACCTTGACTGCGCAGGCCGTGGAGGAGCTCAGGCTCTGCAAGCGCACACATGACGCGATTGAAACCGTCTACCGCCCGTTCGTCGACTACGACCATGTAGAGCGAGAAACGAACCGCCTGCTGGAAACCCTAAAACTGTGATAGACAAAAACGAAAGCGAAAATCTGTGAATTCGGCGCATTGCAGTCGATACATAAACGTGTTAAACTGAACACAGCGAAGCGACGCAAAAACCAGAAAAACCAGTTGCATGGGCTTCCTGAAAAGCTTGCTTCTGTAAATCTTTAGACAAAAATAGAACAGTATTGAAAAGTCAAAAAGAAAGGAATTTAAACTCTATGCAGATCACATTTCTCGGTGCAAGCCACGGCGTGCCGGAGGCAAATCGCCGCTGCTCCTGCACCTTGATCGAAACGAACGGCCGATATTATTTCATCGATATGGGCGTCAACGCCATCGATGCCCTGCGCACGCGCGGCATCGAGGTGGAGGACGTCAAGGGCATCTTCATCACGCATATGCACGGCGACCATACAAACGGGCTCATCTCATTCGTCGACCTTATCAGCTGGTATTTTAAAACCGCCGATCCCGAAATTTGCCTGCCGAACTTGGAGGGCGTTGAGGCCATCCGTGCATGGCTCAAAGCGAATCACTGCGAAATGCGCGACCTGCGCTTTAAAAAGGTCACGGACGGCACAATCTTCGACGACGGATATTTAAAAGTCACCGCCATTCCCACGCAGCATTGCCCGGATTCCCATGCTTTTTTCGTGGAAGCCGAGGGCAAAGCCGTGCTGTTCACAGGCGACTTAAAGCATCCTAACGTCGATTTTCCGAAAATCGCCAAGGAAAAGCCGACCGAATTTGTCATCTGCGAGGCCGCACACTTCCCGGCGACCGATTACGCGCCCGTTTTGGCCGCCTGTCCCACAAAGCAGGTGCTCGTCAACCACTACGCGCCGTGGAATATCCCGAACGTCATGCAGCTTACGGAAACGCTCGCTCCGCTGCCAGTCAAATTCGTGAACGACGGCATGCAAATCACACTTTAAATTCATACGCAAAAAGGTCTGCTCCGTTTTGGTGAGCAGACCTTTTCCTTTTACTTTTTGTTGACGGGATAAATACCCGACCAGCCGCAGTTGCCGTCTTTGTCTTTCAGCTCCACGCGCACGAACGTGTCCGTAGGCTGCACTTTATACGTCGCTTCGGTCACATTTTCGCCTACCGTCGCACGGTCGCCCGCCCAAACGGTATCGGTGAAGAACACGACCTCCTGCACCGGCGAGGTATGCACCGTGACCGTGCCATTTTCAATTTCAACGCGGAAATTCGGCCCCTGCGTCGCGTAGAAGCGGTTTGCGCGGATAGCCGCCAAAACACCCTCGCGCGTCAATTCATCCGCCTGCACCATGATGTACGAACGCGTCTCGTCACCCGTGTAGTGGTGTGCATCATCTGCCGCCATGCACGGTAAATAGTGCCCCAAAAGCGCCATTTCGTCGAAAAACACACCGGAATACGGACGGCAGTTCCACGGCAGGCCCGAAGTGGTGTTGTAAATCTCGCACCCGTCAATGCCGTACAGCTTTGCGACCTCCGAAGCGCGATCCAGTGACCATGCGGGGTGTGCCAAGATTGCAATGCCGTTCACGTTATGGATCTCATCGATGATCTTCTGCGCGGAAAGCCCCGGCGCGCGTTTTGTAAGCGCAGGCGCTTTCTCCATGCCGATACCGACGATGTGGTAAATGCCCTCCTGCACGGTACTGCCCACGTCGAACTCCGTGCCGTTTAAGAGGAGAAAATTTTCCTCCTGCCGCCCCTCACCGTGGAACCAGTGGTCGGTCAGCGCAAGGAAATCATAGCCTTTTGATTTGTATAATGCAATCGTTTCTTCCGGCGCATACGCGCCGTCCGAGTTCGTTGTATGGGTGTGCAGATTGCCCTTATACCAAATTTTGCCGAACGCATCCGTAAACATAGTCTTTCCCCCATCCTGCTTTTCGTCTCTTTGGGATTATCATAGCACGATGGCGAGGCGAGTGCAAGCTTTGTGCATGAAAAAAAGGCGGCAATGCCGCCTTTTCAGGGAACCCATAGTGCTTACGCTTTTTCCGCGCTCGGTGCTTCTATCAGCTTTGCTTTCTGCAAGGCGACGACGACGGCCGGGACCAGAATAAGCTGCACCACGATGCCCGGGATTGCGTTTAAGAGTGCGCCGGAGATGAACGCCGCAAATGTGAACGCGCCCGCGTCTGCCGCGATGCCGCTGAGAATCACCTTCACGATACCCCAGACAATTCTGCCCGCGACCATAGCGATCAAAAGGCTGCCGTACAGCGTGCCGACGGTCTGCTTTTTGAACACCTTGCGGTACATGATGCCGCTTACCAGTCCGTATGTCAGCAGCTCAAACGCCATAGCGATGGCGACGTAGAATGGCGGCATGCCGAACATCACCATGCGCAGCAGCGGGGCGATAAAGCCCACAACCGCGCCCACCGGGCCGCCGCATACGAAGCCTGCAAGCAAAATCGGCAGGTGCATCGGACACAGCATTGCGCCGATCTGCGGGATATGCCCGGTGAAGAACGGCAGTACTAACGCAAGCGCCAGAAAAAGTGCACCGAGCACAAGGTTTTTAACGGAAAATTTACTGTTTGTACGGTTCATTGAAATACCCTCCCAGATACAAAAAGACCACGAAGCATTCCGCCCATACCGAGCGAAAAGACCTTCGTGGTCTATTTTTTAAAGTGGCTTTAAAATACTTTCAAACGGCGTTTCGCCGCGCGGTCTTTTGACCGTTACCGCTTCCTGCGGCTTTGCTGTCTACATCATAGCATAAGTTAATCTTAAAGTCAACTACCGAATTTCAATTTTGCCGAAACGAAATTACTTTTCCGCGCTAAGGATAACCGTAACGTCCGGGTGCAGCTGTAAAACGGAAGCCGGCACCTCCGGCGTAACTTTGCCGAAGCAAGCCTTTTCGACGATCTCCGCCTTATCCGGGCCTGCGATGAGAAGAATTTTCTTCGCCTTCATAATGGTGCCGATGCCCATGGTGATGGCCTGCGTCGGCACATCCTCGCGGCGCTCGAACAAACGGGAGTTCGCGTTGATGGTGCTCTCCGTCAGCTGTACGGTGTGCACTGTCGCCGGGAAGTTGTCCGTCGGCTCGTTAAAGCCGATATGCCCATTGTGGCCGATGCCGAGCAGCTGCAGATCAATGCCGCCGAGAGACTGAATAAAGCTCTCATAGCGCACAGCCTCCTCTTCAAGGTCATCTGCGTGGCCGTTCGGCACATGTGTGTTCGCCTTGTCGATATTCACGTGGTCAAAGAGGTGGTCGTTCATGAAATAGCGGTAGCTGTTCGGGTTCGTATCGTCCAGACCGCAGTATTCGTCGAGGTTTACGGTGCGCACTTCGGAAAAGTCCAGTATGCCGTCCTCATAGCTCTTTACAAGATCTTTGTAGGCGCCAATCGGCGAAGAGCCTGTTGCAAGACCCAACACGCAGTTCGGCTTCAAAAGCACCTGGCCGCCGATGATGCCGGCTGCAATGGCGCTCATTTCTTCATAGGTTTTCGTTTTGATAATGCGCATTTGAATATTCATCCTTTCAATACAATAAAGCGCCGGCCTTATGCCGTGCGCGTTTTTACCCAAAGAGGTTCTACCTACAACTATACCATAAAATTTACAAAAGTAAAGGCATTCCCGCAGAAAACCGCGAAACGGTTCCCGGAAATGCCCCAATTTACTTTATGCCGTCTTTTTCACCGCTTTTTCCTTTTTCAGCGCCTCAAGCGGAATCTGCGCCAAAATGACCGCCGCAAACACCAAAACGCAGCCCAAAAGCTCGCGTCCGTTCATGCTTTGGCCGAGAACCAGCCAGCCGGAAAGCGCCGCAAACACAGATTCAAGGCTCATGATAAGGGACGCCACCGCAGGCGGGGTATCCTTCTGCCCCAAGATTTGCAGCGTGTATCCCACGCCGCTCGACATCAGGCCCGTGAAAAGCAGCGGCCCTGCACTTTTTAAAATGTCCGCAAGCGTGAATGTCTCCGTAAACAGCGCCGCTGCCGTGCAAAGAATACCGCAGACAAAAAACTGCACGCACGAAAGCGCCACGCCGTTCACCATCGGTGAGAAGTGGTCGATGATGAGGATATGTACGGAAAAGCCCAGCGCACACAAAATGACGAGCAAGTCACCCGGCGCGATGGTGAAGCCCTCCTGCACGCTCAACAAATACGTGCCCGCCGCTGCAATAACAACGCTCACCCAAACCGTTGCGGGCACGCGTTTTTTGAGGAACAAACCGAGTATCGGCACAATCACGATGTAAAGCGCCGTCAAAAACCCGGCCTTGCCCACTGTCGTAAAGCTGATGCCGAACTGCTGCAAATTAGAGGCCACGGCAAGCGCCGAGCCGCACAGCACGCCGCCCACCCACAGGGTCTTGCGGCTCTGCTTTCTCTCTTCGTCCGTCTGCGTTTTTTTCGGCGCTTTGCGCTGCATAAACAGCAGCACGGGCAAAAGCGCCAGCGCGGCAATGAAATTGCGTACGCCGTTAAACGCAAACGGACCCAAATGGTCCATGCCGAGACTCTGCGCTACAAACGCCGTACCCCAAATAAGGGCGGTGATCGTCAGGAGCAAGGCTCCGCGAAATTGCTTCATGAAAATTCCCTTCAAGTCGTAGTTTTACACTTCGTTCGTCTCGCGCGTCAGGTTCTTCATCCAGTTATACCGGTTGATCTTCACCACGGCAACGAAGCATTTTAAGATCTGGTCGCATTTGAGGCACGCAAAAACCACCCAAGGCGGCGCACCGAGGTAAGACGCGATAATGGCAGACGGCAGCACCACAAGGAACACGAAGATCGTGTCGTTGCGGAAGACAAACGAAATGTCGCCGCCGGATTTAACAAGGCCGAACAGGCACGCCGCCTGATAGCACGTGCCGATAATCGTAACGGAAATGACATTGATGAACTCACGCGCATACGCCACGGCCGCGTCGCTCGCGCCGTACAGCCCGATGAACGGGTCGCGCAGGAAGTGCACCGCAATGCCGGAAAGAATGCCGAGGCCGAGGAAAATGACCTGCGTCGTGCGGGCATACTCGCGAATTTTTTCCATACGTCCGGAGCCGACCGTCTTGCCGGTGATAATGCCCACCGCGCTCGAAAGGCCGTTCATTGCAATGTACATCATGTTGTGCAACATATTCGCGATGCTCACCGCCGCAATGACGCCCGCGTCATAACGGCCGAGAATCATCGTCTGCCCCAGCATGTTCACCGACCATACGACCTGCCCTCCCATGATAGGCAGACCGTAGCGCAGGAAATCGCGCGTCAATTCGCCGCCGCGCTTTAAGAGGTCGGCAAAGCGAAGCTTCAGTTTTTTATCGACGCAGCGCACGTAAACGACCATCACAGCCGCTTCAATGATGCGCGAAAACAGCGTAGCCACCGCCGCACCGGTCACACCGAGCGCCGGGAAGCCAAGCTTACCGAAAATCAAAATATAGTTGCAGATGACGTTCACAATGAGCGTCACAAATGACACGTAAAGACCGATCTTCGCCGTCTCCACCGCGCGCATCGTCGCCACCATCACCTGCGAAATGCAGAAGAAAATGTACGAAAGGCTCACCACGCGCACGTAAACCGTGCCCGATTCAATGACCGAAGCATCACTCGTGAACAGGGATACGATCTGCGACGGCAATAAAAACGCCGTCACCGTAATGACCAAACCGATGAGCAAAGCAAACCGCACACCGATAGCCGCAATGCGGCGGATGCTTTTTGTATCGCGTTTACCCCAATACTGCGCAGCCAAAATAAGGATAGCACCCTCAATGCCGCCGATGAACATTTGCAGCAGCGTCTGCAGCTGGCTGCCCACATACACACCGGAAATCGCACTGTCGCCGAGCGTGCCGATCATCACGTTATCTGCAAGGCCGACCGCAAAGGTTACGGCGTTCTGCAGCGCAATCGGTATCGCGAGCGTGACGAGCGTTTTGTAAAAGCTCTTGTCTCTTGTGAAAAACATGTTTCCTCCCCCGGAGCTTGCGCCCCAAACTCAATACAATAGCGCGCAAAAGCGCATCTTGCTTCTGATTATAAAAAAAAGCGGAGAAAAAGTCAATACAAAAAAGGGCGGCAAAGCCGCCCTTTCAAGCTCTCAAATTTTACGCATCTTCGTGTGTTGTCACGGTGCCCTCCGCCGTGCTCGTTTTCGATTCCGGCTCCGGCGTCGCCGTGGCTTCCGCACCGTCTGCGGCTTTTGCCTCCGCGGAATAGAGCACCGTCAGCGTCTCGGCATCTGCTTCGCCGGTCGCCGTAAGCCCGTTCGCTTTCTGGAACGCCTTTACGGCCTCCATCGTCACTTCGCCATACATGCCGGTGTATTCCACCGTCAGATAGCCAAGCTCCGCTAAGCGCTGCTGCATCGCGAACACATCGTCGCCCTCCGTGCCGGATTTGATCGCCGTGTATTCCGGCGCGGGTGAGGGGCTCGCCGTCGCTTCCGTTTCCGAAAGCTCGGAATCCAGCTCCAGCGCAGCGGAGTTTTCCTCCGTCAATTCGGGGTATGCAAGGCCCATCATGTCGATGCACGCGTTACACACCGTCTTGCCCTGCCAATTCATATAATTTGGGTCGACGGCGTAAACACGGCCGTTTTTTACCGCCGAAAGATTCGCATACTGCGCGTCCTGCATGATCTGCCCGCGCACATCTTCTGAGCAGAAAATCATCGTCGGGTCGCTCAATCGCAAATCGTCAAACGTAAACGTGCCGCCCGTAAGGCCCTTAAAAATGTTCGTCAGACCGATATACGACATCATCACGCTGCCAAGCTCATCGCCCGTCACCGCAGATCCGTTTACATCCGAAATATAGCACGCCGTCACCACGGTGTTGCTCTCCGGTGCCAAGCGCGAAAGGTCGTCGAGCGAGGAGAAGATCTTCTGCGCTGCCTTCACGCCCACATTATAGCCCGTAGAGCCGCCGTTCAAAGCCGTGCCCACCTGCGCGTACAGGCGTTCAAAATCCTCGCGGTTTTTCGCACGCGTCAAAAGGAGCACCGTAATGCCCGCGTTTTCAAGCGTCTGCTTTTCGCTGTCGTCCATCGTCTCCGCCAAAACGAGATCCACACCTGCAGAGATCACACTCTGCGCATCCGTTGCGGAAACCTTCGGCAGAACTTGTAAATCGGGCTGTGTGCAGTCGTCGCTTGCAAGCGATAAGCTCGTCTCGTACCCCATCGCCAGCACCACATCCGCTAAACTGCCGGAGAGTACCGCCACCTTCTGGGGTTTTGCGTTTAACGTCACTTCGTTCACGGTCACCGGGTATTCCTGCGAAACGGCACCTGATTCAATATTCGCCGGCTGCGAGCACGCCGTCGCGCTGAACGCCACCAAAACGCTCAAAACGACCGCCGCAGCGCAGCGCATCCATTTTTTCATATCCATAAGCATTCGCCGCAAAAGCGGCATCCTCACTTTCCGAGTCATATCCGCACAGCTTTAGCCGTGCGAAAACAAAAGGTCTAAACATCATAATACACAGTTATTGTAACCGCATTGCCCCGTATATGTCAACCTTTTTGCCAAAAAACGCTTGACTTTTTCTCTCAAAACCGATAAAATAGTATGCGCAAAGCGTGTTTTTCCATGCTTTAGCCGAATATGGAAACGTATCGAAGCGGTCATAGCGGGACTGACTCGAAATTTCGGCAGAAGCTGGGAATTTCGTCCCCCTGATTCTCCTTGATATTCCTCAACACAGAAAATCTCAAAATCGAATATTTTTTGCCGTCTCTCCTGTTTTCTCTCCAACGAATTTTTGAGCAAATTTCTGGAAAGAAAACCGGACGAAAATAGATACGGAGAGTTGTCCGAGTGGTCGAAGGTGCAGCACTCGAAATGCTGTAGACCGAAAGGTCTCTAGGGTTCGAATCCCTAACTCTCCGCCACAAAAAGCCTGTAAACAAGCCCGTTTACAGGCTTTTTAATTTTTGCCTAAAGGGCAAAGCCCGCACGATTTTCGGTTTTCAAGGGAGAAAATCAGCTGTTCTCCCCGGCACTGATCGAACTCCAGCGGCTGCTGAAGTCGCCGCCCTCCGGCAGAGCAAGCCCTGTCTCCATCGCCTGCGCCGAAGTGATCTTGGACTTGTAATCCAAGTGGGCGTAGATGTTCGCCGTGGTGGTAAAGTCGCTGTGCCCCAACCACTCCTGAATGTGTTTGAGGGGGACGCCGTTGGCCAGCAGCAAGCTGGCACAGCTGTGCCCTTACGGTATAATTACGACAAACCGGAAAAGCCCCGTATATCAAGGGTTTTCGGTTATCTGGCAAGGTTTTTCATCCTTTTCCAAACCGAAAAATCGAGCCGCGAAGTAGTTATATCGTAGGGGGTGTTATAGTAACGACAAAAATAAAATACCGTTTGGGCAGGCTGTCAGCCCGTCCAAGAAATCAGGACATTTCCTCTGAAAAGAAGAAATGTCCTTTTTTTGTACCCAAAATCAGATGCCGACAGGAGGAACACAATGCCTGAAAAAACAGTGCAGAAGGAACCGGACAAAAAGCCCGTGCCATCCAAAAAGCCGAAACCGCAGCAGGAAGTAGTCGTTCAGATTCCGCTCTCCGAACTGCATCCGTTCCCGGATCATCCCTTTCAGGTGCGGGAGGATGCGTCCATGCAGGAAACCGCCGAAAGCGTCAAGGAGTACGGCGTCCTCGTCCCCGCGCTGGCGCGGCCACGGGAGGACGGCGGCTATGAGCTGCTCGCAGGCCACCGCCGCAAACACGCCTGCGAGCTGGCAGGACTGACCACCATGCCCGTCATTGTCCGCGACATTGACCGGGACGCTGCCACCATCATCATGGTGGACAGCAACCTCCAGCGCGAGAATATTCTTCCCTCCGAACGCGCCAAAGCCTACAAGATGAAGATGGAGGCCATCAAGCGGCAGGGCGCACGGACGGATCTGACTTCGCCGAAAATTTCGGCGAAGTTCCGCAGCGATGATGAAGTTGGGCAGGAAGCCGGTGTGAGCGGTGACACCATTCGCAACTACATTGCCCTGACGCAGTTAGTCCCGGAGCTTCAGCAGATGGTGGATGAGAAGAAAATCGCCCTCAGTCCTGCCTACCAGATTGCGGCGCTGACGCCCAAGGAGCAGGGCTTGCTTCTGGAAACCATCGACAGCGAACAGGCCACCCCCTCGCTCTCTCAGGCGCAGCGGATGAAAAAGCTCAGTCAGAGCGGCGAGCTGAACGAGGACACCATGCTTTCGATTATGATGGAACAGAAGAAACCGGAGAAAAACGACATCACGCTCTCCGGTGAAAAGCTCCGCAAATACTTCCCGCGTTCCTATACCCCGTTCCAGATTGAGAACACCATCTTCAAATTACTGGACGCATGGCAGAAAAAGCGCCAGCGCGACCAGAGCCGTTGAGCGGACAAGCAGTTTGTTTGTCCGCTATTTTCATGCCAAAAGGAGGACGCCATGTATATCAACACATTCAAATATACCCCCAAGGATGTGAGCTGCCAGCTCTGTACTGAGTATGTGAAAAAGCTGGGCTGTACCGCCCTGCGCTGCCCGTGGCTGGCCGAGCGCATCGAGGCCGGTGTGGTCGGCTACCGCGAGGCAGTCTTAGAGACATTTCCCCATGAACGCCGCCTGTTCCAGCGCCTGAACCTGCTGATCAAGCATTATCCCGGAAGCCTTTGGAGCAATGAGCAGCATGAGCGCCGAATGCAGTATCAATGCGCCGTGCAGGGCTACCGCCGCCGCAGGGATACCAACGCCTATTATGCGGCCATGTACCTGCTGACCTCTAATGACGACATTTACCGCCGCACGGCAAACTGCTTCTGCAAGGACGGGATTGAGTTCGGCTATGCGGTGTTGAAAAACACCTCGCCGCACAACTACGCACTGTTCATGGCAGCGCGCGACCTCTGCGACAAGACGGAGGCCGTCACGATGGCGGACTTGGCGGAACCGGAGGTCATTGACCCGGAGGCGCTGCGCCTGATCGTCAACGCCACTCTGATCGCCCGCTATGGGCTTGCCGCCTTTCAGATCAGAGCGCGAGGTGCCGAATATGAACGCTGATGATTTTGTCGGCGGTCACAGCATCCTTGCGCTGGAGCGCTTTATGGACGAAACCCGCCACATGATTATTTTTGATGTCCTGTCATGGAAATCTCCTGTGGGTGAAAAGGGCGAACGGCTGAGGTTGTTCCTCTCCGACGTGGGATATGCCAAGGCGCAGGCATCCGAGAGGCGCGGAGAAATCAAAATCCGCAAACACGCCGCCGTCATTGAGGGGCATATCCTTCCTGACCGGAAAAAGCGGCGTCACTAAAATGATTGGAGGAATTACCATGAGCAGAGTAACAGAGCTGGAAAAAGCGCTGACCACGCTGTTCCGCAAGGGTACGGAGGTCGGCTACACGGAAACGGAGATCGACGAGTTTCTGGAAAACATCGACTATCACGCCCTGTTGCAAGCCGTTTGGAACAAGGCTGAAACGGTCTATGCCTACCGCGCAGACGGCAAAAATGCGCTGAGTCTGGACTATCGCAGCACGGAGTTGTTCAAGCAGCGAGCGACGCTTCTCTATGAGGACGTGGGCGACAGTTATATCGGCGCGGTGTTTGCTGCCCGCTCGATGGAACTGTGGCTGCTGGAGGATATGGGCTTTGCCGTCGTTGCCAAATTCAGCGTGAACGCCGGAGAAGGTGAATACGTCACCGAGTACCGCGTCTACAAGGGCAGCGACTGGGCGGACAGCGAGATTTCTCTGGATTTGGAGGACTTGGTGGCCGAGCTTGCCGCCCTCTGCGATCCCTATTACGAACACGAGCAACCCATCTATGAGCTGTGATGTGGGAAAGGAGTGCAAACGGAGCGGCTTCCCCATGCGGGAAACCATTCAGAACACAAACGGCAAGCAGTTTCACGCCGTCAGCCTGTCCGGTGGCAAGGACAGTTCCGCCATGCTGCTTTTGATGATCGAACGAGGTATGCCCATCGACATGGTGCTGTCAGCGGACACCGGCATGGAGTTCCCGGAAATGTACGAACACCTTGCCAAACTGGACGAGCATCTTTTCCGGGAGCGCGGCATCCATATTACCACGCTGCGGCATCCCAAGGGCTTTGAATACCTGATGTTCGATGAACCCAAGCAGAAGCCCCGCAGTCTGGAAAACCGTGCAAAGCTGGGCATCCCGCCCTACGGCAACGGCTGGCCGGGAATCCGCGTCCGCTGGTGTACCGGGCAGCTCAAAACGCACCTCATCACCAAGGAAGTCAACCGGCTCAAAGGCGAGCTGGGCGCGATCCACTATGTCGGTATCGCCGCCGATGAAGCGTGGCGCTGCAAGGATGAGCGGTATCCCCTCGTGGAATGGGGCATCACGGAGGCGCAGGCGCTCCAAGCCTGTTACGACCGTGGCTTTGACTTCGGCGGGCTATATGAGATTTACCACCGTGCGTCCTGCTGGTGCTGCCCGTTCCAGCGTATCGATGAGCTGCGGAAGCTGCGAAAGCATCACCCGGAGCTGTGGGAAAAGCTGCTGGAGCTGGATCGCCGTGCGCTGGCGCAGTTCGGCACCGGCCCGCTGGGACAGTTCAAGCAGAACTGGAGCGTAAAGCGGCTGGATACGCGGTTTGCCGAGGAGGACGGCCAAACAGGTTGACTGCCCTGCGGAAAGGATTGAAGCAATATGGCTGTATTTCGCGTTGAACGGACGCGGGATTACACGGTGATGTGCAACCATCACCTGAAAGACAGCAATCTTTCCCTGAAAGCCAAGGGGCTGCTCTCCATGATGCTCTCCCTCCCCGACGAGTGGAATTACACCACGCGGGGGCTGGCTGCGATCTGCAAGGAGGGCGTGGACGCCATCGGGAAAACGCTCAAGGAGCTGGAGCTGGCGGGCTACATCATCCGCCGTCAGCTTCGCGGCAAGGACGGGCGCATTTCCGACACGGAGTACACCATCTTTGAGAAGCCCCGAAAGCCCTCTCCACCGGATACGACTTTACCAGATACGGAAAACCCGTATCTGGATAACCCGGATACGGAGGCACCGGATACGGATAATCCCGCGCAATTAAATACTAAGAAATCTAATACTCAAAAATCAAATACTGATCTATCAAGCACTCATTCATTCTTTCTGCCTGCGGCGGACGGAATGACGGACGGATTTGAGAAAAAAGCGGAGATCAGAGAGCAAATCGAATATGACATTCTCTGTCAGCAGTATGACCGGATGCAGCTTGATGAGCTGGTGGAGATTATGCTGGAGGTTGCTATGAACCGCAGCCCCACAGTCAAGATCGGGCGGGATGCGGAGTATCCCACCGGCTTCGTGCAACAGCGCTTTGAAAAGATCACCTCCATGCACATCGAAAAGGTCATGGACGGTATCCGCGAGAACACCACCCGCGTCTGGAACACGAAAGCCTATCTCATGGCGGCGCTGTTCAATTCCGTTTCCACCATTGACAACCACTACGCCATGCTGGTCAATCACGATTTTCACGGCGGCCCCTAAAGGCCGCTTTTTTTCATGCCCGATTCCGGGAGAAAGGATTTGATACCGATGAAACGTCCCCTTGCCTACATCACCGCTCCGTGGAGCGAAAATGAGTTTGAGAACACCGAAAACGCCGCCAAGTATTGCAGGGCGGTCTATGATGCGGGCTTTTCGCCCGTCTGCCCCGCGCTGTTTCTGCCGCTGTTCCTGCGCGATGAGATTCCGCAGGAGCATAAGGACGGCATCGACATGGCACGGGAATATCTGCGCCGCGCTCGTGTGCTGGTGGTTTGCGGCAGCACCGTGGATGAAAGCGTGAAAAACGACATCGCCGTGGCCGAGCGCCTGCGGATCACCGCCACCACGCTGGACGGCATCCTGACCGTCAAGGGACAGGGGCGCAGAAATGAATAAGCATCTTCTGCACCGGCTGGTGGTTCCGCCTTAGTGTCCCGGCGTTCTCCCTGCAAATCGAAGGAAAGGAGCGTGATAAGTCATGCAGGAAGAAGTTGAACAGAGAATCGTATCCCTGATGATCTCCTGCGGAAAGCTGGGTGAACAGGAATTTCGCAAGGCCGTTGCCAAGCTGCTGGAGCAGCTAAAAAACGACCATCAGAAATATCAGCACGGCAAGGCCAACCCCCACGGGAAAATGACCGTCAAGCAGCTTGCCGCCAAGGATAAGGGATTGCAGAGCATTGAAGTCACCGATCAGAATATCGGCTCATTCAACCGGATCGCCCGGAAGTATGGCATTGACTTCGCTCCATTCAAGGTCAAGGGCGAAAAGCGGTACATGGTGTTCTTCAAAGCACCGGACGCCGACGCTATGACCGCCGCGTTCAAGGAATATACCGCCAAGCAGGTCAGAAAGGCGGAGCGCCCTTCGGTGCTGGAAAAGCTGCAACACTTCAAGTCGCTCATTCAGGCGGCTGTGGTGGACAGGACAAAGCGGAAGGAGCTGGAACGATGAAGCAAATAAACGTCAAAAAGCTCATTCTTCCCAACATTCCGTATGTGTTCATCGCGTTGCTGGCCACCAAGGTCAGCGAGGCGGTGCGGCTGGCTCCCGGTTCGGACGCTTCCACGAAGCTGCTGAACATTATGACCGGCCTGAACACGGCGTTCCACTCCCTTGTCCCCAGCTTTCACCCCATTGACCTGTGCGTGGGCGTTGCCGCCGCCATTGCCATTCGGCTGGCGGTCTATATCAAGGGCAAAAACGCAAAGAAATTTCGCAAAAATCTGGAGTACGGCAGCGCCCGTTGGGGAACCGCCGAGGACATCAAGCCCTACGTCAATCCCGCATTTGAGAACAACATCATTCTCACGCAGACGGAGCGGCTGACGATGAATAGCCGCCCCAAAGACCCGAAAACGGCGCGGAATAAAAATGTCCTGATCGTCGGCGGCAGCGGTTCGGGCAAGACCCGCTTTTGGTTGAAGCCCAATCTGCTGCAATGCACCTCAAAAACCTATCCCACCAGCTTTGTCGTCACCGATCCCAAAGGGGACATCGTGGTTTCCTGCGGCCATGCGCTGCAAAAGAACGGGTATCAGATCATGATTCTCAATTCCCTGAACTTCAAGAAGTCCATGCACTACAACCCGTTCGCCTACATCCACTCGGAAAAGGACATTTTGAAGCTGGTCACGACGCTGATCGCCAACACCAAGGGCGAGGGCAAAGCCGGTGACGATTTCTGGGTGAAAGCGGAAACGCTGCTCTACACCGCCCTCATTGGGTACATCCACTATGAAGCGCCGGTGGAGGAACAGAACTTCTCCACGCTCATTGAATTTATCAATGCGATGGAGGTGCGTGAGGACGATGAGGACTTCAAAAATCCGGTGGACTTGATGTTCGACGAGCTGAAAAAGCGCAAGCCAGACCACTTCGCCGTCCGCCAATATGCCAAATTCAAGCTAAGTGCCGGCAAGACCGCGAAAAGCATACTTATTTCCTGCGGCGCACGGCTTGCACCCTTTGACATTCAGGAGCTTCGGGAACTGACGGCCTATGACGAGCTGCAACTGGACACGCTGGGCGACCGGAAAACCGCCCTGTTCATCATCATGTCTGATACGGACGATACCTTTAACTTTCTCATTTCCATGTGCTATACCCAGCTATTCAACCTGTTGTGTGAAAAGGCCGACGATGTGTACGGCGGACGCTTGCCGGTTCATGTCCGCTGCCTGATCGACGAGGCCGCGAATATCGGGCAGATACCGAGGCTTGAGAAGCTGGTAGCGACAATCCGTTCCAGAGAAATCTCCTGCTGCCTTGTCTTACAGGCACAGAGCCAGCTCAAAGCCCTGTATAAAGACAGCGCGGATACGATCATCGGCAACATGGACTGTTCCATCTTTTTGGGTGGAAAGGAACCCGGTACGCTGAAAGAGCTGGCGGCGGCGCTGGGCAAGGAAACCATCGACAGCTATAACACCGGCGAGAGCCGTGGCCGCGAGGTTTCCCATTCGCTGAACTATCAGAAATTGGGCAAGGAGCTGATGAGCGTGGATGAGCTTGCCGTGCTGGATGGCGGCAAGTGCATCTTGCAGCTTCGCGGCGTCCGCCCGTTTCTGTCCAATAAATATGATCTCACCAAGCACCCCCTCTACCGCTGTACAGCGGATTATGACAAGAAATACGCCTTTGACATAGAGCGTTTTCTGTCCCATCGCCTCAAGCTCAAGCCGGATGATGCAGTTGAGGTGTATCAGGCAGACCTTTCCGGTGAACCTGTCGCCTGACGGCGGCAGCCTGCTTTGACAACGACTCGATGAAACTTCGTGGAAGAAATGTACCCTCCAAAATCTAAAAACATATTTTTCGGAGGTACTATTTATGGCTTTCTTTAATTCTGCTGTTGGTGTTCTTCAGACCCTCGTTGTGGCGCTGGGCGCTGGCCTCGGCATTTGGGGTGCGATCAATCTGCTGGAGGGCTACGGCAACGACAACCGTGCGATGCGTTCCTGACTGAAAAGGTCAGGCACAGGTCGAAGGACGAATGAAGTCCAAAACCTTGGAGAACTGATATTTCGATGGATGAAATGAGGGGGGTAACGCCCCGAAGCGTCCACACTAATACTCCGACTGGCATAGGTGCGCAACCGCCGATTGTCAGAAGCTCGGTGAAGTCGGCAGAGAGATGCCGTAGTTTTGGCTGCAAGGCTGAAATCGAAAGCTGTCCAGAGGTGGATAGCGCATCCTATATGCCGGGTGTCAGCCGCACATGGTTAGTATGTATGGAAATACTGACGAACTTCTGAATGTACAAGTCTAAACGTTGATACCATCGAAATGGTGGTACTCCTTATATGGAGGTATTCGTGGATGAGTAAGAATGGTTGTTATGAAAGTCCATGTGCCGTTACAGGCGGCACGATTCGGAAAGAATTGAATACAGGCTTAGAGGAAGAACCTAAAGGTGGCCCATGATAGAAATATCGGAACGCAGGAAGCTGAAAACATTTAGCCTGTTGCAAGGCTGTGAGATGGTGGATGGGAATACCTTCGTGAGAGGGCAATAACCATTCTTTGTTTCAGTGAAAGTAGTGGCGTAGTACCTGTGAAACCGTGAAAAAGTAAGCGGTGGAGGGAAGGCCACAAGTCGAATTCAGTGAAAGTAACATCAAGATACAACAAACACAGCTTCGAGTAAGACTAAGAAAATCCAACCCGAAAGGAGAGGATGCCTGTGTTGACTTCGGAGCGGCGAGAAAAGAAGCAAGGAAAAATCCGAAACTCGGAATACTACGGCATGGAATCCATCTTTGATACGTTGTATGCGGAAAGCAGGAATGGCAAAACATTCAATCACCTCATGGCAATCATTGAGAGTGAAGAAAACATTAAACTGGCATACCGAACTATCAAAAGGAACCATGGAAGTAAAACGCCGGGTGTAGATAAGAAGACAATACGAAATCTCGCAAAATTAAGCGAGGATGAGTATGTCCGCCTTGTAAAGAAGAAATTCAGTAATTACCATCCTCGCCCAGTAAGGCGTGAGGAAATACCAAAGGATAATGGGAAAACCAGACCACTGGGGATTCCGGCAATCTCAGACCGTATCGTGCAGCAATGTATATTGCAAGTCATGGAGCCAATCTGCGAAGCGAAGTTCAGTGAAAATTCTAACGGATTTCGCCCAAATCGCTCCGCCGAAACTGCCATTGCACAGTGTTGCAGGTTGATTCAGGTACAACACCTGTACCATGTAGTAGACCTTGACATTAAAGGCTTCTTCGACAATATCAATCACACAAAGCTGATACGGCAAATATGGTCACTTGGTATTCGGGATAAGAAACTGCTGTGCATTATAAAACAGATGCTAAAAGCCTCTGTTATCCTGCCGAATGGTGAAAAGATTTACCCAACCAAGGGTACGCCGCAGGGCGGAATTCTTTCTCCACTGCTGGCTAATATCGTGCTGAACGAACTGGACTGGTGGATTGCATCCCAATGGGAAAATATGCCGACCAGAACGGAATTCACGATACGGCAGAATCGTTCAGGTGCAGAAATAAAAAGCCACGTCTATCGGGCATTGCGGCGCAGTAATCTGAAAGAAATGCACTCGGTTCGGTATGCGGACGATTTCAAGATTTTTTGCTCATCCCATGAGGATGCAGTAAAGGCATATCATGCAACAGCCAAATGGTTGAAAGATCGGTTGGGGCTGGATGTTAGCCCGGAGAAATCGAGAATTGTTAATCTGAAACGGCAGTATTCAGAATTCCTTGGTTTTAAGCTGAAAGTGCAAAAGCGCAGCAACAAGTACGTTGTAAAATCGCATATGTGCGACAAAGCGTACAAGAAGGTTCAAAAGAAGCTCACGGAAGAAGTGAAAAAGCTGGAACACTCGGCAGATGATAAGGCTCAGTTCATGCAACTGATGACCTACAATGCTGTGGTGGCAGGAATACACCAGTATTACTGCATTGCAACGGCTGTTTCTGAGGACTTCGGAAAGCTGGCTTATGGGGTCAAAAAGCAGATGCACAATCGTCTGCGGAACGACCTGACACGCAAAGGTGAACTGAAAAAGGGCTATATAAAAGAAAAGTATGGAAAAAGCAGTCAACTGCGATTTCTGCATGGACGGCCAGTAGTTCCTATTGGATATGTTCAGAGCAGAAATGCCCAGCACAAAAGGAAATCGGTCAACAAGTATACGCCAGAAGGTCGGGAACTGATTCACAAGAATCTGAACATCGACACTAAGACGATGCTTTGGCTGATGCGAAACCCTGTGCAGGGTAGGTCGATAGAATACGCAGATAATCGCATATCTCTGTATGCAGCGCAGCATGGAAAATGTGCAGTGACAGGTTCAATCATGGAAGCCCATGAAATCCACTGTCACCACAGGAAACCTATTGCGAAAGGCGGCACAGATGAATACGGAAACCTCGTTCTTATATCGGCTCCCGTCCACAAACTTATCCATGCTTCTGACATGGCTACCATAAAGTTTTACCTGAATCTTCTCAATCTCGATAGTACGCAAATTTTAAAGCTGAATAAGTTTCGTGAGATGGCAGAAATGCCTTTGATTGATTAAAAATCTTTTCTTGTTCAAGCTACGAAGTGTGTAAGTTGTATTGCAAGCCCTGTGCAACTGAATTCGATGGAACGCCGTGTGCGGTGAAAGCTGCACGCACGGTGTGGAGCCGGGGAAAAGTTGGAGATTATATCAAAGACTTACCTATGGCTATCCGGCTCCAAGTCTCAGGGTATGAAGCAGCTCATGGCTGGCGGCGGCGTTGCTCTGGTGGGCATCACCCTGATTCCTCTGCTGTCTGGTCTGTTCGGCTAAGAGCCACAGGCGGGTTTTCCCGCCTGTACATACGCAATCGCTCCATCTTTGCTGTGGATAACAGCCCTTTATCATAAGGAGCGCATTGCGGTACGAATCTCCACCCATCAACGAAAGGCGGTGCTTTATGCAGTTTTTGACCCACATTATTTTTCTCCTGAACCTTCTCAAGACCCTTATCAACCACTTCAGCTAAGGACGGTGACTGCTGAATGGAAACCGTTCTCAAAGCCATTGCCGACTGGATCAAAGGCATCCTGACGGCAGGCATTATGTCAAACCTTTCCGGCTTGTTCGACGATGTGAACACGCAGGTGGGAAACATCGCCCAGCAGGTGGGCACCAAGCCCTCCAGCTTTGAACCGCGCGTTTTTGCGATGATCGAAGCTCTTTCTCGGAATGTGGTGCTGCCCATTGCAGGCATCATCCTGACCTTCATCGCCTGTTACGAGTTGATAGAGATGATCACCCAGCACAACAACATGGCGCAGTTTGAGCCTGCCCTCATCATGCGCTGGATCTTCAAAACGGCGGTGTCGGTGTGGTTTATCTCCAACACCTTCGATATTGTGATGGCGGTATTCGACATTACCCAAAAGGTGGTGTCCGATTCCAGCGGCATCATCGCCGGAAACACCCGTGTCAACGACATTGGCTTGTCGATGTTGGAAGCCGGCCTGATGCAGATGGATGTAGGCCCCCTGTTCGGGCTGTTTTTGCAGTCCTTCTTCATCGGCATCACCATGCGGATCTTGAGCATCATTATTTTTGTCATCGTGTACGGAAGAATGATTGAGATATATTGCATGGTGAGCCTTGCACCCATCCCCATGGCAACATGGGGCAACCACGAGCAGTCGCACATGGGGCAGAACTACCTGAAATGCCTGTTTGCGCTGGGTTTTCAGGGCTTTCTCATCCTCATCTGCGTGGCGATTTATGCGGTGCTGATCCAGAGCGTGGCAATTTCCGGGGATGCCATCAATACCATCTGGAGCATTGTGGGCTACACTGTTCTGCTCTGTTTCAGCCTGTTCAAGACCAGCTCCGTGACAAAATCCGTTCTCGGAGCGCATTAAAGGAGGTGCTTTATTGGCTGCGTATATTTCTGTTCCCCGTGACCTGACGAAAGTAAAATCGAAGGTCGCATTCAACCTGACGAAACGTCAACTGCTTTGTTTCGGCACAGCGGCTCTCATTGGAGTGCCGCTGTTTTTTGTTCTCCGGAACTCCGGCGGCAACACTGCCGCCACCCTCGGCATGATGGCGGTGATGCTGCCTGCGTTCTTCCTTGGGATGTACGAGAAAAACGGTCAGCCCATGGAAAAGCTGCTGTCGTACTATGTGCAGTCCCGGTTTCTCCGCCCGAAGATTCGCCCCTACAAGACCAACAACTACTATGCGATTTTGATGAAGGGAGGCATGACCGATGATTCCGTTTTGGAAAAAGACCGGTAAGCACAGCAAGCCGCAGTCTGCGCAGAAGCGCAGGCAGAAAGCAAAGCCTGCTGTTCCCCGGACTGCCCAGCAATCTATCCCCATGCAGCGGATGTTTGAGGATGGCACCTGCCGGGTGAAGCCCAACTATTACACCCGCACCATCCAGTATCAGGACATCAATTATCAGCTTGCCCAGCAGGAGGATAAGACGGCGATTTTTGAGGAATGGTGCAGTTTTCTGAACTTCTTCGACAGCTCCATCAAATTTGAGCTGTCCTTCGTGAACATGGCAACCGACAGCACCGAGTTTGAGAAAAGCATCCGTATCCCGTACCAGCGAGATGGTTTCGATGATGTTCGTGCGGAGTATTCCCAGATGCTGCGCCAGCAGCTTGCCAAGGGCAATAATGGTCTGACCAAGACCAAATTCATCACCTTTGGTGTGGAGGGCGAAAGCATGGCACAGGTCAAGCCCCGGCTTGACCACATCCAGAATGACCTGCTGAACAACTTCCACCGGCTGGGGGTGCAGGCAAAGCCCTTGAACGGTGCCCAGCGGCTGAAGCTCATGCACGATGTGTTCAACATGGACGGCGCATCCAAGTTTCACTTCGACTGGAAAGACCTCGTGAAAAGCGGCCTTTCGGTGAAGGATGCCATTGCGCCCACCGCCTTTGCGTTCAAGAATAGCCGCACCTTCCAAATGGGCGGCATTTTTTGCGCTGCCAGCTTTCTGAGCATCACGGCATCCGACATCAGCGACCAGTTGCTGAAAGACTTCCTCGATATGGATTCGTCCCAGATCGTCACCATGCACATTCAGAGTGTCGATCAGAGCCGTGCCATCAAGACCGTCAAGCGCACCATCACAGAACTGGATCGCAGCAAGATCGAGGAACAGAAGAAGGCAATCCGTGCCGGATATGATATTGACATCAGTGCGACTCGTTCCTGAACAAAACCTTCGTGGTTGAAGGATAAAATCAGGCACTAACAAAAGAACGAGGTTCTAAAGTTAGGAGAACTAACAATCCAAGCGGTGGAATGATGGGGTAACGCCCTGAAACGCCCCCTTAATACTCCGACTGGCACCAAAGATGGAAACATCCGGTGTCAGAAGCTCGGTGAAGGCGGCCGAGAGCAGCCGTAAGAAATGCTGGAAAGTCACCAGCCCCACGAAAGCCGTCCAGAGGTGGACGGTGCTGCCTATAGGCCGGAGGTCTACAAGATACCCAAGGTTAGAATGTTTGCAAGATAACTGACGAAAACCGCGAATGTACGGGTCTATACGATGACGGCATAGAAATGTGCCGAGAGCGTTAATCGCTCGTCAGTGTGGTGAAGTAAGAATTGATGTTATGAAACGCCATAGCAAGTTACAGGCTTGTTCAAGCTGGCAGGACCAAAGCGGAAACCTAAAGGTATATGAAAAGATAGGATTGTTGGAACGAGGAAAGGCAGCGAGCTTTCTCATTTGAAAGTAAGGGGACGAATCATATAAGCCCCTAAGTCACTGCTGAAAAGCAGAGGTCGAACCGATAATACTTTTTGCGAAAAAGAGAAAAGCACAGGAATGGCCTCAAGTCAGTTAAACAGACACCCTTAACACTTAGTCGCAATTAGGATTGCGAGTATGACAAAAAGAAGTCACTCGCCGTAAAGGAGAGTGATGCCTAATGCCACGTGAGAAACGCCCCAAAGCAAGAAGTATGGAATCCCTTCGCCATGCAGAATACTACGACATGCAACGTACCTTCGATGAACTATACGCCAGAAGTCAGGCCGGAGAAATATTTGATGACCTGATGGATTTGATTCTGTCAAAAGAAAATATCATGTTGGCGTATCGGAACATCAAGGCGAATTCTGGAAGTGCAACTCCGGGAACAGACCGACTGCGGATAACGGATATTGGCAGACTGTCTGCCGATGAAGTTGTCGCAAGGGTACGAAAAATTGTCAACGGAGGAAGGAACGGCTATACCCCAAGAAGCGTAAGAAGAAAAGAAATCCCAAAGCCGAACGGCAAGACCAGACCTCTGGGAATACCGTGCATTTGGGACAGGCTGATACAGCAATGTATCAAGCAAGTCATGGAACCAGTCTGCGAAGCAAAATTCAGCAGTAATAGCTATGGATTCCGCCCGAACAGGTCGGTTGAAAATGCAATCGCTGCGATGTACCGTCTGATGCAGAGGTCAGGACTTTACTATGTGGTAGAGTTTGACATAAAAAGGTTCTTCGACAATGTAGATCACACGAAGCTGATACGGCAACTGTGGTCGTTGAATATCCGAGATAAAAATTGCTCCATGTTATCCGCAGAATCCTGAAAGCTCCAATTCAGATGCCGGACGGACATCTGGAAAATCCCAAGAAAGGAACACCGCAAGGTGGAATAATATCTCCCCTGTTGGCAAATGTTGTGCTAAATGAGCTTGACCACTGGGTCGAAAGCCAATGGCAGAACCATCCGGTTATAGAGAAATACTCCTACAGGGAAAATGCAGCAGGATGCCCGATACACAGTCATGCGTATCGGGCAATGCGGAATACAAACCTGAAAGAAATGTATATCGTTCGATATGCAGATGATTTTCGGATTCTTTGCAGAACGAAAGAACAAGCGAATCGAACGCTGATAGCGGTGACAAAATGGTTGACTGAACGCTTAAAACTTGAGGTTTCTCCAGAGAAAACGAGAATTGTTGATGTCAGGCGGAGCTATTCGGAATTTCTTGGATTCAAAATCAGATTACGCAAGAAAGGGAAAAAGCGTGTTGTGCAGTCGCACATGTGCGATAAAGCATATAAGCGGGTCAAAGCCGACCTTGTAAAGCAGGTTGGAAACATCAAGTCCCCCAGAGCTGACCGAGGAGAAGCAGGTGAAGTTCATTTGTTCAACTCCATGGTCATGGGAATCCAGAACTACTACCGGTTAGCTACGGACATCAGCCTTGATTGTAGCGACATCGGCAGAGCAGTTGATATAGTTCTCAAGAACAGACTGAAATCTGGAAAATCTCATCGTTTGAAAAAGGAAGGCCGTGACCTGACCAAAAGCGAATTTCAAAGATATGGGAAATCCAAAAAGCTGAGATATCTCGCCCAATCAAAAGAGCCAGTTTATCCGGTAAGCTATGTGCGGTGTAAAAAACCGATGGACTTAAAGCGGAATGTATGTGCCTATACCCCGCAGGGTCGAAGCGAAATCCACAATGATTTGAGGATAGATACTACCCTGCTTTTGCAGCTTATGAAAGCAACCGCATACAGCCGTAGCGCAGAATATATGGACAACCGTATTTCGCTTTTCTCTGCCCAGCAGGGAAAATGTGCAATCACGGGAAAGCCGTTTGAATGCGTGACAGACATCCACTGTCACCACAAGAGGCCGAGAAGCCTTGGTGGAACCGACAAGTATGGAAATCTTGTGCTGGTCTTAGCACCTGTGCATGAGCTGATTCACGCCACAAACAAAAGCACCCTAGATTCGAGTCTTTCATCTCTAAAACTGAACCAACAGCAGTTGGCAAAGTTGAATAAGTTGAGGATTTTGGCTGAGGTAAAACCCATAGAATTGGAAGAAGTAGCTTTAGAAAACCAGTCTCACAATGGTATGACTAAGGAGATTAAGAAAACTGTTTAATTGAGGGAACGCCGGATGCGGTGAAAGTCGCATGTCCGGTGTGAAGCGGGGGAAAAGTCGGAGATGATTTCAAAGACTTACCTATCGCTATTTCCGTCGGATTTGGCAACCTACGGCAGAGATGCAAAAGCCCTGCTGAAGGAATTGCAGAGCCAGAACGAACGGATGTTCCTTGTCACATTTCTGGTGCTGAACACCGGGCGCACGGAACAGGAACTGGAAAACAACGTCTTTCAGGCATCCAGTATTGCACAGAAGCACAACTGCAACCTGTGTCGGCTGGATTTCCAGCAGGAGCAGGGGCTGATGAGCAGCCTGCCGCTGGCAGACTGCCAGATCGAAATTCAGCGAGGGCTGACCACCAGCAGCACTGCCATCTTCATTCCGTTCACCACACAGGAACTGTACCAGTCCGGCAAAGAAAGCCTGTATTACGGTCTGAACGCCTTGTCCAACAACCTGATTATGGTGGACCGCAAAAAGCTGAAGAACCCCAACGGTCTGATTCTGGGCACTCCCGGTTCCGGCAAGTCCTTCAGTGCAAAGCGTGAAATCACCAACGCTTTTCTGGTGACGGACGATGATATTATCATCTGCGACCCGGAAGCAGAAGTGCGACACGAAGTCGCGTAATGTATTGTGTATAAACACTGCTCTATCCATTTGGAGTAACCCTACTGTGACCTGCACTGGTCAAAAGCCGGCGTTGGGAAGCTCACAGGACAATATGGGAAATCTGCCAGCCTAAAGCGGATGTACTGTTAGGGTAAAGAATGCTATGTCGAACGTAATGTGAATCATCGTAAGGATCGTTACAGGGAATAGGTGAAATAAGGCTGATACACCTACACCAAAAGGTGTTGGAGGTGGCCGAGGGGCCTTTCTGTACCCCGAAGCAAATGGACACAAATCCTCCCGGTTCAAAGATGGCGGCTAAGGCATTCGAGAATTATGCATTACGTGGAACGTGGAAAACCCTATGCACTCCTTTAATAAAGGTATCGACCTCGCAAGAGGGAGAAACGGTGCAGAGGGTATGAGATGGAATAAAAAGCGAACGGTTCACTGTAACGGTGAGCATAGGGGTTCAAAATTTGCCCTGACCTGAAAGGGTGCTGACTTATTCCGGGTATTTCATGGCAAGATTGGAGGTATCCCTGTGAACGATAAGTATTCAACGACGGAAGGTAAAACTTCTGAGAAGCTGTCGGACGAAGCTATGTTGAGTGCCCAATGGAAAAACATTGATTGGCATAAGGCAGAGCGGGAAGTCAACAGGTTACAAATCAGGATTGTCAAGGCAACTCAGCAAAAAGACTACAACGCAGTAAAACGACTTCAGTATCTTCTGACACATTCCTTTTACGCCAAAGCACTGGCTGTTAAGCGTGTCGTTACCAACGATGGGCGCAAGACTCCCGGTGTGGATGGTGTTCTCTGGAACACCCCGGCGAAGAAAATGAAAGCGGTTCTATCGCTGACAGATAAAGGGTATCGTGCGCGTCCTCTCCGTAGAGTGTATATCGAAAAGAAGGACAAGAAGAAAAAGCGTCCATTGGGCATTCCTACAATGTATGACCGCGCAATGCAGGCTCTCTATGCTTTGGCACTGGAACCGGTGGCGGAAACAACAGCAGATGGGAAATCCTTTGGTTTCCGAAAAGGAAGATGCGCACAGGATGCCTGCGAATATCTGTTCAATGCACTGTCGCGCAAGCACATTTCTCCGAAGTGGGTTTTGGAGGGTGACATCAAAGGTTGCTTCGACCATATCAGCCATGATTGGCTTCTGGCGAACATCCCCATGGACAAGAACATTTTGAAGCAGTTCTTAAAGTCGGGATTTATCTATCAGCGCGAACTCTTTCCTACCGAGGAAGGAACTCCGCAAGGTGGTATTATCTCCCCCATTCTGGCGAACATGACGCTGGATGGTATCGAGAAGAAGCTGGTCGAACGCTTTCACACGAACGCGCTCGGTAAGGTCGATTCAAGATTTAAGAATGCCCACAAAGTAAACTTCGTCCGCTATGCAGACGATTTTGTGGTCACAGCGGCAACACCTGAACTGGCTCTTGAAGCAAAGGAGCTGATTCGAGAGTTTCTCGCTGAACGCGGATTGGAACTTTCTGATGAAAAGACCGTTGTCACCAACATTGACGATGGTTTCGACTTCCTCGGCTGGAACTTCAGAAAGTATAACGAAAAGCTGATTATCAAGCCTTCCCAAAAGGCGGTTAAGGCTATCGTTTCCAATATCTCTGACACGATTCTCCGCAGAGGAAAAGCGTGGCAGCAAGATGTTCTGATTATGAAGTTGAATGAACAAATTCGAGGTTGGACTAATTACCACCAGTCCGTATGCGCAAGTGATGCGTTCGCGCATCTGGACTATGTCCTGTACGAACTGCTGTGGCGATGGGCTAAAAGACGGCACCCAAAGAAGAACAAGTGGTGGATTTCCACGAGATACTGGCATCGTGTCGGTAATCGAAACTGGGTGTTCTCTACGGAAAACAAGGAGCTGATACGGGTGGACAGCACAGCCATTGTGCGACATACCAAGATAAAAGCTACTGCAAATCCGTTCCTCGATGAGGCGTATTTCCAAAAAAGGAAATTCGATAAAGGAATGCACCGGCTGACTGGAAAATTCAAGATGATTTGGAAAAACCAGAACGGACTGTGCTACCACTGCGGAATGCCGATGGATGTAACGGAAGAAAGAGAAATCTTCTACCTTGCACCAAAGGCAAAGGCTGGCATGGAAGATGTTCGCAATATGCGCTACGTTCATTGCACCTGTCAGCGTATTTATGCTGAGAACCGCTTGAAGAAGTGATGAAATGCTTGAGCCGTATGACGGGAAACTGTCACGTACGGTTCTTAGGCGGGAAGGCGGTGGTAACACCGCTGACCCAGCCGATTATTACCCCCTTGTGGAACGGCTGAAAGGGCAGGTTATCAAGGTTTCGCAGAACAGCACGCAGTACATTAACCCGATGGATATAAACCTCAATTACAGCGAGGGCGACACGCCCATAGCCTTAAAGAGCGATTTTATCCTTTCCTTTTGCGAACTCATTATGGGCGGCAAAAACGGGCTGGAAGCTGTCGAAAAGACCTTGATTGACCGCGCTGTTATCAGCGTGTACCGCAACTACCTTGCCGACCCGAAGCCGGAGAATATGCCGATTTTGGGCGACCTCTACGACGAGATCAAGAAGCAGCCGGAAAAGGAAGCGCAGCGTATCGCGGCGGCATTGGAACTCTATGTAAACGGCAGCTTGAACATTTTTAACCACAGGACAAACGTTGACATTCATAATCGCCTTGTCTGCTTTGATATTAAAGAACTCGGCACCCAGCTACGAAAACTCGGTATGCTCATTGTCCAAGATCAAGTTTGGAACAGAGTTACCATAAACCGCAGCGAAGGCAAGGCGACGCGGTACTATATCGACGAGTTTCATTTGCTGCTCAAAGAGGAACAGACCGCAGCGTACAGCGTTGAGATTTGGAAGCGTTTTAGAAAATGGGGCGGTATTCCGACAGGTATCACCCAAAACGTGAAAGATTTGTTATCGTCCCGCGAGGTGGAGAACATTTTTGAAAACAGCGATTTTGTGTATATGCTCAACCAAGCCCAGGGCGACAGGGAAATCCTTGCAAAGCAGCTTAACATTTCGCAGCAGCAAATGACCTATGTAACCCATTCCGACGCGGGCGAGGGGCTTATCTTCTATGGCAACGTGATTTTGCCCTTTATTGACCGTTTCCCGCAAGATACGGAACTCTATCGTGTAATGACGACCAAACCCGGCGAGGTGTCGGCATGAGGATAGAAATGGACAAAATCTATTGCGGCGACAGCTTGCAGGTGCTTCAAACCTTGCCGGAAAATGCAGTTGATTGTTGCGTAACGTCCCCACCCTACTATGCCTTGCGGGACTACGGCGCAGACGGGCAGATCGGACGGGAAGCAACGCCGGAGGAATATGTTTCCCGTATTACGGCGGTATTCCATGAGGTAAAGCGGGTGCTTACGCCGGAGGGTACTTGTTGGCTGAATATCGCGGACACTTATTGCGGCACAGGCAGCAAAGCCGACCACCAAGACCCCAAATACCCCAAAGGCAGGAACGGGCAGCAAGTGGCGTTTAACCACCGCGCCCCCGGCTGCAAGCCCAAAGATTTAATTGGTATTCCGTGGCTTGTAGCCCTCGCCTTGCGGGGCGACGGTTGGTATTTGCGCAGTTCTATCATTTGGCACAAAACAAACCCCATGCCGGAAAGCACGCGGGACAGGCCGACCCGCTGCTATGAATATGTGTTTCTGCTTACCAAGTCAAAGAAGTATTATTACGATTGGCAAGCAGTAGCCGAGCCGATAGCCCCCACAACGGCGGGGGGGCTGAAAAGCGGAGGTAGCAAAGGAAATAAGTATAACGTTACTGTTCCGGGGCAAAACCAACCGCAGAAAATCAACCGCCCCCGCGAAAAGGGCGCATACGCCGACGAGTTGATTTCTCCCGTCCGCAGCCGCCGCAACGTTTGGCAGATTAACAATGTCGGCTATCATGGCGGGCATTTCGCAGCGTTCCCGCCCGAAACTGCGCACCGTCGC
>OGPG01000570.1_pt1 | contig 34543 bp, 36 predicted proteins | sample 1552851 | NCBI WGS metagenome assembly OGPG01 (sample SAMEA2579909, study PRJEB22360) | human gut metagenome | biome: human gut; feature: human-associated habitat; material: faeces | place: Denmark | collected 2008/2010 | reverse complement strand
GCAGCAAATCCCCACGCCGGGGACGCTGGAATATCAGCGGACAGGCAGCACCCGCCGTTATCACCCAGGCTATGAGTGCAAATGGGCGACCAACACCGTCGTTCATATCCTCGAAAACCGAGAGTACACCGGATGTCTGGTGAACTTCAAAACGGAAAAGCCTTCTTATAAGGTCAAGCACAGCATAGAGAACCCCGTCGAGAAGCAGGCCATTTTCGAGAACCACCATGAGCCGATCATCGACAAGGAAACATGGGAACGGGTGCAGGAGTTACGCAAACAGCGCAAACGCCCGAACCGCTACGATGAAGTGGGGCTGTTCTCCGGGATTTTGTTCTGCGCCGACTGCGGCCATGTGCTGTATCAGCAGCGGTATCAGAACAAAGACCGCAAACAGGACTGCTACATCTGCGGCAGCTACAAGAAGCGCACCCGCAACTGTACGGCGCACTTTATCCGCACCGACCTGTTGACCGCCGGTGTCCTCTCCAATCTCCGGCAAGTGACGGAATACGCCGCCAGGCATGAGAGCCGCTTTGTAAAGCTGCTCATCCAGCAGAACGAAATCGGCGGCAAGAGAAAGACCGCCGCAGCCACGAAGCAGCTTGAACAGGCGCAGGAGCGCATTTCCGAAGTGAGCCGCATTATCAAGCGGCTGTATGAGGACAATGTGAACGGCAAAATCAGCGACGAGCGTTTCATGGAACTGTCGGCAGACTATGAGCAGGAGCAGCGGGAACTGAAAGACCGCGCCGCCGCTTTGCAGGCCGAACTGGACAAGTCGCAGGCCGCCACCGTCAACGCGGAAAAGTTTATGGGTATCGTCCGAAAGCACCTTGCCTTTGAGGAATTGACCCCCACCCTCTTGCGGGAAATGATTGAGAAAATCGTCGTGCATGAGTGCAGCTATGACGAGAACGGCACCCGCAGGCAGGACATTGAGATTTATTACAGCTTTGTCGGCAAGATTGACTTGCCCGAATAACCGCCCGACCTATCCGACACAATGGCCAAGTGTCGGATAGGAACGGCAAAATTTTTTGCACTTCTATTGCTTCTTTATCACACATAAGCAAAGACTGCCGATATGGTTGAAAAGCTCCTTTCTTATGCAGGAGTACGTCGTTCTGAGATTGTCAGGGATAATATTGTCTTCTACAATAACCACAAGCACTCCAACCAAGATATTTATGAGAATATCGAACAGATAGAACTTGCTATCAGGCAGAAAAAACAAGTAAGTTTCTACTACTTTGATTTAGACGAAAAGAGGAATCGTGTCTATCGTAAAGAAAAGAAACGATACATCACTGATCCTGTTGCTCTTGTATTCAGCGAGGATAACTATTACCTCGTTGCATACAGTCAAAAGTATCAGAACGCAGTGAATTACAGAGTTGACCGTATGGATACTGTCGAGGTCGAAGAAGAACCTATTTGTGAAGATGCTCTTATCAAGAAAAGAAAGACAGAAACTTATACAGAACAGGTATTTAAGATGTATAACGGTGAAGCTGAAACAGTCACTCTTGAGTTTGCACCTGAGCTGCTCGGTGCGGTATATGACAAGTTTGGCGAAGATCTTGAAATCAGACACTGTGACGGCGGTTGGCTGAAGATTAAGATCACAGTTCAGATAAGTCCCCCTTTCTTCGGCTGGGTGTTCCAATTTAAGGACAGAATGCGAATTGTTGAACCATCAAGAGTAGCAGATGAGTATATTGATCGAATTAAGAGTGCGGTTAATGATAATAAGTAACGTGTATAAGACATGGTAAAAAACATGGTTATTTAGTTATTATGAATTAAAACGACTATATTAAGACAGAAGGTGGAATATGTTTGACTTTGGAAATGCCAACGATGCTCAGAAACTCGCTATATCATCCTCAAACGGTGCTGTCCTGATCACGGCAGGTCCAGGCACAGGAAAGACTTTCACTCTTGTGCAGAGGGCGATCTATCTTATTCAGGAGTGCGGAGTAAAGCCTGAGCAGATCTTAATGGCTACTTTTACAGAAAAAGCGGCAAAGGAGCTTGTTACCCGAATTACCAACGAGCTTGCTGTTAGAAATATATATGTCAATGTGAATGAAATGTATATCGGTACGTTCCATTCGCTTTGCCTTCGTATAATTAAAGATAATCTTGAATTCACTCAACTTAAAAAGAATTATCGTCTGTTGGATTCTTTCGATCAGAAGTATCTTGTATTCCGTAATATACAAAAATTCAGAAACATCGCAGATATTGAGCTTGTTATGCCTAATGGTGGTGCTTGGAAATGGGCAGAAGCTATATGCGGTCTTGTTGGGACGCTTACTGAGGAACTTGTTGATGCCGATGCTATGGCAAAGGACAGCAAAACAGAGATTCGTGTGCTTTCAGCTATTTTGAAACAGTATCAGCAGTTACTCACCGATGAAAACCTGATCGACTTTGCTAAGATACAGACCGAATGCTACCGCCTGCTGAAAGAAAATCCTGCTATTCTTTCTGATTTGCAGGAAAAGATACACTATCTGATGATCGACGAGTATCAGGATACAAACTATATTCAGGAACAGATCATCTTTATGCTCGGTGAAAAACATGGTAATATCTGCGTGGTCGGTGACGACGATCAGGGCTTATACCGTTTCAGAGGTGCTACTATCCGTAATATCCTTGAATTTCCCCATAAATTTAAGGACGGCGCTTGCAAGATCATTCCGCTGACGGTCAATTACCGTTCCAACAGCGATATAGTGGACTTCTATAACGAATGGATTAGCACCACCGACGGAGCAAAGTTCAAGTTTGAGTGGAAAAACTTCCGCTATCCTAAGCATATTGTACCCTTTAAGCACACGGATATGAATAGTAAAGCCGTGGTAAAGCTCGCAAGCTCTGAGGACGAAGATGAATGGCACGATAAGATACTTGACTTTATCCATAAGCTGAAAGATTCAGGAAAGCTGACGGACTATAATCAGCTTGCTTTCCTTTTCAGCTCGGTCAAGTCACAGCAGGTCACAAGCCTTGCGAACTTCCTTGAAGCGAATGGTATCAATGTGTATTCTCCACGTTCAGATATGTTTTTCAAACGCAGAGAGATTATGCTGACGATCGGCTGTCTGATGCTGATGTTTCCTTTGTATGTTCAGGGCCTTATCAAGGGCGAACACAAGTATCTGCAAACGGAACACAGCTACTATTATCGTGACTGCATCGAGCTTGCAAATGAGCTTCTTTCTCTGGAAGAAAACAAGGAGCTAAAGAAGTTTATCCGCAGCCGTGGCAAGTCTCACGCTGCCCTCGCTCAAAGCAAAGGCACAACGGACTACGCATATTCGGGACTTCTGTATCAGCTATTTGCTTTCAAGCCGTTCAGCACTATCCTTGATACCGACCTAAGCTCAGGTGTTGTTGATGTGCGTCCGGCAAGAAATATTGCTATGCTTACGCAGATAGTCGGGAAATTTGAGTATTTACATAGAATCGACGTTTTTACAGATAAGTACATCAATAAGAATACAGAGCTATTTTTCAATCTCTATATGCGCCTGCTGTTTGACGGCGGTATCTCCGAGTATGAGGACGATTCCGAATACGCTCCCAGCGGTTGCGTATCATTCATGACGATACATCAGTCTAAGGGAATGGAGTTCCCGATTGTTATCGTGGACTCTCTTGGCAATACGCCCCGTAAGTCCTACAAAGACTTGCTGAGTGAAGTCGAGGTCAAGTATTACCACAGACCGCAGTTTGAGCCTTTTGAGGAAATGAAGTTCTTTGACTTCTGGCGGCTGTACTACACGGCGTTCTCCCGTGCGCAGGACTTGCTTGTGCTGACCTGCAACGAGAATAACCGCACACCCTCGCTGTATTTCCGAGAGCTTTATGATGAACTGCCGAGTATAGAAAGCTCTGCCTTTGACCTGAATGAGTTTACGTTCCACAAGGTAAAGGCGGTCAATATCAAGGATACTTTCTCCTTTACCTCACACATCACGGTTTATGAGACTTGTTCCTTACAGTATAAGTTCTATAAGGAACTGGAGTTTATGCCAATCCGTGAGAACGCTATGATGTTCGGTACGCTCGTTCATGAAACGATCGAGGACATACACAGAGCTGCGATCAGGCAGGAGGAACACCTTATCACACCTGATAATGTTTCCGACTGGTTTGAAAGCAACTATGTCTCCCTCGTCAAGTCGGAGCATACCTACCTCGCTGAACCGCAGAAAAAGGCAGCACTCAAACAAGTCCTGCGGTATGTAGAGCGACAGCACGGCGATTGGTCGATGATAAAGCAAGCCGAGGTCGATGTAAGCCTTGTGCAGCCTGAGTACATCATCGAGGGCAAGATCGACCTTATCAAAGGTGCTGACGGCACGGTGGAGCTTGTGGACTTCAAGTCTGAACGCAAGCCGGATATGGTGAAAGCGAGAGACAGGATCGAGCATTACCGCCGACAGCTCCATATCTATGCTTTCCTTGTGGAGCAGCGAACGGGGCAAAAGGTAAGCAAGATGCACCTTTACTATACGGGAGAGGAAAACGGAAATCCGATGATCTCGTTCCCTTACACCAAGAGTGCTATCGAGGGTACTGTTTCAGCGTTTGATGATACAGTCCACAAGATCATGAAAAAGGACTTTTCAAGGCAGGCGGAATCGCTGAAAACCTGCACTGGCTGCGATTTCAGGTTCTATTGCCAGAATAAATAAACGGAGGATACGAAAATGGAAATGGACGGACAGCTTACTTTTGAGTTTAGCAAAAGACCGACGATCAAGGGCTTTCCTGAGCTGAGATGGACAGGCAAGCGCCCCTACGAATCCACACAGTATTATCCTGCTCAACTAAAAGAGCGTTATGGTGAAGATGTTAGTGGTTGGATTAACAAAATCTTTTGGGGCGATAATCTTCAGGTTATGAGTCACCTATTAAAGAAGTACAGAGGTCAAGTTGACTTAATCTATATAGATCCTCCTTTTGACAGCAAGGCAGACTACAAAAAGTCCATAAAATTGAAGGGACAGGTCGTAACGGGTGATAGTAATTCATTTGAGGAAAAACAGTATGGTGATATTTGGACAAATGATGAGTATTTACAGTTTATGTATGAACGCTTAACTATTCTGCGTGATTTATTGTCTGAAACTGGCTCTATATTTCTCCATTGTGATTATCATAGAAATTCATATTTAAGAATAATCATGGATGAACTTTTTGGTAATGGTGGGCAAGACGGTAAAGGTTCAGGGTTTAAGAACGAGATTATATGGCAACGTACAGGCGCACATAATGATGCAGGCAAATATGGAATTGTTCATGATACAATCTTGTGGTATACAAAAACTCCTACTTATAAATTTACTATGGAGATGATTCCTCTAACAGATGATCACATTAGTAGCCGATTCAAAACAATAGAACCTGAAACAGGCAGACGTTTTTATCCCGGACCGATAACCGCACCTGGAGATGGACCTTCAAGAATATTTAGAGGGAAAGAGCTTTTTCCACCAGCAGGAAGACATTGGAGTTATTCACAAGAAAACATAGATGAATTGGAGAGACAAAATCGAATTTATTATTCGTCTACTGGTGTTCCATACTTAAAAGAATACGCTGATGAATATACAGAGCAAGGAAGAAGACTACAAAGTATTTGGACAGATATCCTCCCTTCAAAAACTGGTAGTGAAATAGTTGGTTATCCAACGCAGAAGCCAGAAAAACTGTTAGAGAGAATTATAAAGGCTTGTTCAGAACCAGGTGACCTCGTATTCGACTGCTTCATGGGCAGTGGTACTACTCAGGCTGTGGCAATGAAGCTCGGCAGGCGTTTCCTCGGTGCGGATATTAACCTCGGAGCGATTCAGACCACTACCAAGCGTCTGATCGGTATCGCTCAGGAGCTTTCTCAGCAGACGCTCGATGCCGATGATGTGAAGTACACCGGCTTTGAGGTCTACAATGTCAATAACTATGACTTCTTCCGCAACCCCGTTGAAGCCCGTGACCTTATCATTCAGGCGCTTGAGATTCAACCGTTTGAGCAGTCGAATGTATGGGACGGCGAAAAGGACGGCAGAATGGTGAAGATCATGCCCGTCAACCGTATCGCTACAAAGGCTGATCTGGAGGAGCTGAAAGCAAATCTCCCCTACAAGACCTACGAAAAGCGCAAAGAGGAAAATCCGTCCCAGCCCGTGGAGAAGATCACCATTGTTTGTATGGGACATGAGCCTGACCTCGCTGCCTCGTTTCAAAAGGAGCTGTCGGACTATAAGCTCGATATTGAGATCGTGGATATTCTCAGGGATAAGTCTGAGCTTGAATTGAAGCGTGAAGCAGAAGCCGAGGTAGTTCGTGAGGGCGGCAAGCTCGTTATCCGTGCTTTCTATCCCATGAACCTCTTGCAGAAGCTCTCGCTTCAAAAGGAATATGTAGAGGATTGGAGACAGCTCGTCGAGTCTATCATGATCGACTGGAATTATGACGGTGTTGTTATGCAGCCTGCCGTGACCGATATTCCCGACAAAAAGAGCCTTGTCCTCGGCGTTTATGATATTCCCGATGATGCAGGCACGATCAAGGTCAAGATCACCGATCTCCTTTCAGAATCCCTTGAAGTGGAGGTGTAATGCTCTATGGCAAAGAAAACAACGGCATTTGCCCAGGAATACGCCTTTTATGAGCAGCTATGGACTTTCTATGTAGAGAACCGTGGTAAGATACGCTCCCGTTACAATGACCTGACAAGAAAGTTCCTCGCATATAACGATAAGAGCGAAAATCCCGATGCTTTCCTCCGTGAGCCGCAGTTCCACTCTCTGGAAATGTATGTATTTATCAAGGAGTTTCTTGATAATGCTCATATGTATGAGATCTTCGATGATTGGAGGAACCGCCGCAACAGGTTCTCTGACTCCTCCTATTATAGTATCCATAAGGACGGACAGTTCCGCTTTATCGACTTGGGCGACGATCAGAATGAAGCTATCTTCAAGCAGATGAAGAAGTTTAAGGAGGACTATCCGAACTATATCTACGCTCTGACTATGGGACTCGGCAAGACTATCCTGATTGCTACTTGCATCTTCTATGAGTTCCTGCTTGCAAAGAAGTACCCGAAGGATAAGCGTTACTGCCAGAACGCACTTGTATTCGCTCCTGATAAGACGGTGCTTGACTCGCTCCATGAGATCATGACCTTTGATAAGACAAAGGTGGTGCCGCCTGAATATGCAAGTGTACTGGACTCCAATATCAAGTTCCATTTCCTTGAGGATACGGGAACAACACTTCATACTATCGACGATAGCAAGTTCAATATTATCATCTCCAACAATCAGAAGATCATTCTGAAAAAGAAGCACAAAGCCGAAAAGCCTACCGATCTGCTGTTTGAGGGTGGCTCTCTGCTGTCCACCGTGTACGGTGATGATGAGGACGATGATGACAGCGATATTCTCGATGATTCGATGCTGATCGACAATCAGCGCTTCAAGAAGCTGTGCAGACTTCCTCAGCTCGGCGTGTATGTCGATGAAGCACATCATCTGTTCGGTGCGAATCTCGAAAAGGAGCTGCGGTCAGGTACAGCAAATAAGACAACGCTCCGCAATACGATCAATGAGCTGAATAAAAAAGCCCATATCGTTGCCTGCTACAACTATACGGGTACACCTTATGTCAACAGACAGATATTGCCGGAAGTGGTCTATGCCTACGGGCTGAATGAATCTATCGCTCACGGCTATCTGAAAGATGCTGATCCGATCGCATTTGAGAATGTCAAGAATGAGGAGTTCCTAAAGGTCGTTATCACAAAGTTTTGGGAGAGATACGGCGGACAGACCTATGAGGGATTGATGCCAAAGCTCGCTATTTTCGCTGCTACGGTCGAAGAAGCAACGAAAACAGTCCGTCCTGCGGTAGAAAAGATACTGAGTGAGCTTGATATTCCACTTTCCTCAATTCTTGTGAATACCGGAGATACGACCGTCACAAAGGACGAGGATATTCGTAACTTCCGCAATCTTGATGTGCAAGGTACTGAGGGCAGCCAGAAGCAGTTTATCATTCTCGTTGAAAAAGGCAGAGAGGGTTGGAACTGTCGCTCCCTGCTCGGTATCGCTCTGTTCAGAAGCCCGAAATCAAAGGTATTTGTGTTGCAGGCTACAATGCGATGCCTGAGACAGCTCAGTGATGAACAGCTCACTGCAACAGTCTTTCTCTCCAAAGAGAATTACGATATTCTTAATGATGAGCTGCAAAAGAACTACAATATGGAAATCACCGATATGGGCAAGACCTCCAAGAAGAAAAAGATAGAGTGTCATGTGCGTGTCATGCCGCCTCCCCGTAAGCTCGTGGTAAAGCGTATTTGGCATGAATACAAGCTCACGGAAAAGCCTTATTCTGAGCCGATTCCGTTCGGTTTGAATGAGCTTGATACTTCAAAGTATACTCTAACAATGATTGAAAAAGGCTCTCTGCGTCTGAATGCCCATGAAAAGGAAACGAATATCGACTACATCAAGGATAATGTTCAGTACAGTGAGTTTACGCTTGTTGCGGAGATCGCCCGGTATCTGAATGCTTCCTGTCTGCTGATCGCAAAGATACTCCGTGAGTCACCTGACGGCATAGATACGATCATTGAAATGGTGAACAAGTACAATGAGATACTCCACGATATTCTGATACCGACGATTTTCCACGCACTCAACTCAGTTGAAGCGGTGCGGCACTCGGACGATGTGGAGATCACTCTGCTCAAAGCCCCGAAAGATGCAGGATATTATGTGTTCAGCGGCAAGGAAGGGCTTGTTATCACAAAGGAGCATAATAACTTCACTCCTGCGGAGATACTCAAATCGTTCCACGCTGATACTTATTGCTTTGACTCGGAGCCTGAAAAGGAGTGCTTCTTGCAGTACATTTCAAGCCCATTGGTCAAGGAAGTTTACTTCACGGGAATGTTTACCTCCGACCAGGGAGACTTGTCCATTCAGTATTATGATCCTGAATCCGGCAGAATACGCAAGTATTACCCCGACTTCCTTGCGAAGATGACAGACGGTTCTTATCAGCTTATTGAAGTTAAGGGTGATAATATGATAGACGATCCTGTTGTTAAGGCAAAACAGATTGCCGCAGAAGAAATGGCAACAGCAAGTGAAATGCACTATTTGATGTATGCAGGCAGCAAACTAATGAAAGAAAATGTTTTAGACTGCCCTAATCAATATTTTCAAAAAACAATTATCTGAGCATCAATTATGAACCCACTGGATTCAAATTTAAAAGAGGGCTTCTGCACACAATGCAAAAGCCCTCATATTATAGCCGTTATTTCTGATTAAGTACCTTTCCTAACTGGAAGAAAAGCTCTGCCGACTCATCAGGCATAGCTCTGAATGTTTCCACAAGCTCCTTTTCTCGTTCATTTAGATAGGAGATTTCATTGTTCTCATTGAAAAACTCAGAGAGCGAAATGCCCATAGGAGAAAGAAGTCGCTGCAAGGTTTCAATCGTAGGCTGGTTTTTGCTTTTTCCAGCCCGCTGATGTGCCCCTGTGACAGACCGGTTATTTCATGAAGTCTATAAATACTGAATTTCTTAGCTTGCCGCAGTTCCCTTAATCTTGCACCATAATCCATTTCCATTGCAACTCCTTTGCCGATTCTCTATTACTATTATAATGCTTCCGTTAGAATTTTTTAATGATATAAGCCAAACTGTTTGCTACTATATACCGAAACAGTCCTTTACATATAAAAGATTTAATGATATAATAAGGAATGAAAAGCTGCTTTATATATAAATTGGCTTATTTTATCGTACATAGGAACATTGTGACTGATATGGTGATGCTCTCAGAACAGCACTACGCTGTCCTTGAAAAGCTGATGAGAACGATCCTATCATATGTGGCTTCCGAAATGCAAGATACATGGTACCTATATCAGCATTCATGGTAGCCAGGTGTGTACGGATCAAAAGAAACGGCGGCGAATAAAATGAGTAAAATCGGTGATTATTTTGCTTCGCAATGCGGAAATCCGCACGGAGTTATCGGAAAGATCATGACATGGGCGATGAACCGTGCAAATAATGTTATGTATAAGGGTATTGTCGATGAACTGAAAATCTCACCCAAAACGAGGATACTTGACGTAGGATTTGGCAACGGATACCTTGAAACACTTATAATTCAGAAATCCAGGTGTTTTATCACCGGAATTGATATATCCGAAGATATGGTCAGCAAGGCAGCCGCAGCGAACCGTAGGTATGTTGCTTCGGGAAATATGAAATTTCAGCTCGGTGACTGCTGTGACCTTTCTTTCAAGGACAAATCCTTTGATGTGGTCACGACGATGAATACCATATACTTTTGGAGTGATACTGCTAAGGGAATGGCTGAGATCAGCAGAGTCCTAAAGGATGGCGGTATTTTCTACAATGCTGTTATATCAAAGGAAAACTTAGATAAGTATTTCTATACGAAAAACGGGTTCAAGAAATTCACAAAAGACGAATATATAGAGCTTGGAAAAAAGGCAGGCTTTCAGAGAATACGGATCAAGATATTGGGCAATAATTACGGTTTGCTTATCGTTTATATGAAATGATTAGGAGAATCACAATGCAGAAGATAATAGCAGCTTGCGGAAATGATTGCTCGGCTTGTCCGAGATATGTTGCACCTCCGTATGAAAAGTCAGATGAAGAACTTAAGTATACAGCCGAATTGTGGCTGGAGATCGGATATAGAGACAGGCTCGTTTCAAATGAAGAAATCTCTTGTATCGGCTGCCGTCCCGAAAACTGGTGCAGATACCTTGTTGTCAAATGCTGTGAGGATAAGGGTATCAAGAACTGTTCGGAATGTGCGGAGTTTCCTTGTGATAATATTAGAGAATGCTTTGCTGTAACGAAGTCCTTTGAACCGAAGTGCAGAGAAGTATGTACCGAGGCGGAATATGAGCAGATAAAAAAGGCTTTTTTTGAGAAAGAGGAAAACTTGAAGGCTTTGCAGGCAGCGAATATTAAAGACGGAATATAGAGGAGTTGTATTACGATATGATTATTGAAACTGAAAGACTTGTCCTGCGTCCTTTTACCGAAGAAGATGCTGGCGATGTACTTGAATACCTAAGAGAGCCTGCTGTCAATTGTTTTGCGTGTATGAAACTGAATTTTCTTGAAGAAGCAAAGGCTGAGATGCAGAAAAGATGCGGTGAAACTGAATATTATTTTGCTATCACACTGAAAGATACGGGAAAAGTTATCGGTGAGATAGAGGCTTATCCCGAAACTGGAGAACAGCACTCCGATGAAAATGATCCAAAAGACACGTTCTCTCCGTGTTGGATGCTGAATAAAGACTATCAAGGCAAAGGATACGCCTACGAAGCTGCTCATGCCTTCTTCGACTATCTTTTCAAAGATAAAGGAGCAAGACGTATCTATGCCTATACAGAGGACTATAACACGGCAAGTCAGCACCTATGTGAAAAACTCGGTATGCGCCGTGAGGGGCTGTTCCAGGAGTTTATATCTTTTGTGAATAATCCTGACGGCACTCCACGGTATGAGAATACATATCAGTATGCGATTTTGAAGAGAGAATGGTTCAATAACCAACTTTGAACCCACTGGATTCAAAGTTCCACAAAAAGTAAAGGACGGCGCAATGACCGTCCTTTTTACTTTATTTCTGTATCTCAATAATAAATTTACCCTCGGAGTTCAGTTTGAGCCGCAATGTCTTGACGTACCGATTACAGAAGTTCTCCATTTCCTTCTTGGTAGCGGTAACTCTTGTGGCTTCATAGATTTTCTGCGTGAGTTCCAGAGGGTTTTCCCCATAGAGGGTGGGCAAATGCTTTTCAAGCTCTGCAAACAGGACGGCTCGCTTCATATCCTCGGTGGCAGCGGAGCAGAAATCGTCAATGGCACAATAGTAGATACCGTGCTGTGTGAGGGCATTTTTGATTGACGTTCCGCACTTCTCATATTCGTACATAACAAGGAAATGAGCTTTCGGCAGGCTCTCAATGAGTCCCCAAAAGTCGGAATCACTCGACACAATAATAAACGATGTGATCCCGTCACGGTAGAAATCCGTGACAACACTCGCTGTCATTCTTAAATCGACCAGGGACTTTCTGTCGGTCACACGGTCGATCTCTATATGCTCAACGGGTATCTGCGTGAATTTGGAGAGCCAATCCCAGCCTGCGGTAGTGTTCGGATCGTCATAGAGCGTGATTTTCTCGATCTTGGCAAGTTCTTCTTGATTTAAGCCTTTCAGAACACTATACAGCTTGTACGGATTAGAGTTCTCACAATCGACGGCGACAGCAGTTTTCTCGGCGCTGTCGATAAAATTATAAATATTGTTTCGGGTTTCATCGTCTGCGTCCCGATATTTCGTATAGTCGGTGAAGCTGTCATTATGCTGACCGTAGATGATCTTCAGGAACTTACGGTCGGAATATACGATGCTCCCGACTTCGGCTGGCTGCCAGTGAATATACATCTGAAACGGGTAATGTTCGATATTCGCCATGTATTTATTGAATTCTTCCTTCATTACGCCATTCTTATTGTACTTCGGGACAAAGAACAAGTCTCGGATATACTCCCAATTCAGCCAGTCATAGAACAGACGGGAGCATTTATCAATGTTTTCATTGATGAGCCTTGTAAACTCCTGCATATACTTCTCGGAGCGTGAGTTTGCCTGAATAATGGTAAATCCCCATTTTTCAAGCTGTTTGATGTTTTCGTGGTCATACCACTCGATGTTATGCAGGTTTTTGAGCTGATACCGTATCAGATCATCGGTCTTTTTGAACTTCTGCATCAGTGCGGTTCGCAGCTTACATAAATATCGTATCGCAGTAGCATCACGGTCGGCTTTGAGCTTGTCTATCAGCTCGGCACATTCCCCATAGCTTGCGGTGAGTGCCGACATTCGGACACCGATCATATAGGCAATCGTGGTAACTACTTCTTTGGTATCAACGGTCAAGGAAATTCCTCCTATTCATCGTTATTGATTGCAATATGTTTGTCGATGACCGTCATTATCTCGTTAAGCCGACTTTCTCCGATACCTTTGATTTTGCTCAGATCGGCTCGTAAGCTGTCATAATCAATGGGGTGCGTTTCTTCCTCGGCTCTCTGATAGCCCTGAGCAAAGACATTTCTCACGAAAGTCTCCATTTCGGCACGGTTCATTGATTTGATCTGCTTGTATAATGCACGGTTTACTAATTCTTCGGTTTCGTTATCCATTGCATTTCACCTCCGATCTGCTCTATATCCTGATTATAGCACAAATGGCGGTATAATGCAATGAAAAGGGTGTGAAAAAGTGTGTAGAGATTGACTTTTTCGGGGCGGTTTGGTATAATAGGGGTAAGTGAGAGAACAATACGGCTCTCTGCTAAATCGGAATTTAGAGGTGAGATAAAATGATAGCAATTCATTTCGGACATCTTTGTTTTAATAAGCCGTCTGGCGAACAAAGTATCCTGATTGTTGTTGCTTCAAAAAAGGATTACCCCTCAATGGACAGCTTTGTCACCAACGCATTGAAGTATTTGGAATCACATAAAAATTTTTGCGATAACTGGACTGAGATGTACAAAAACAGAGTATATTCACCAATTGACGAGGAAGAAAAGAAATGGATGAAATCAAGATTAGAGGAAATGAATCAGCGTATCAGTATTGCATATGATTCAATCATAAGTGCGGTTTATATAATTCCGCCAGAATGGAATGATATTACAATAGGAGTGGAAACGGAATCAGAATATGTTTTCTACCAATGGGGAACATCAGCTTAAATTCTGATTTAGCTTAGTAACTGAATATACTCAAACACGGATAACCGTCCTTAACAGACGGCTATCCGTTTTTTTATTCCGCATACCCACAATCAAGCACCCTCAGCTTTGAATGCTCGCTGTCATGCGGATCAACAATATCATAGCTGATCGAGCTGCACCTGAGCTGACTGCAAAGCTCGGTGGCTCGTTTCAGGAAGTCGGACGGAATCTCCACAAGAGAGCCGTCGTTTTTTATGAGCTTTACGCCGTTTCTCCGCAAGTCCTCGATGAGATTCTCACTCGTCATTGTCCTGTTCCTCGGTGCTTTCTTCACCCTCACTCGTTTCAAGGGTGATCGTGTGGGTGTAGATCATGTGGTCGTTAAAACATTCCAGGGAGCAGTAGCTCTGATTGGTGTCCTGATGCTTGTAATAGCTCTTGCCTGCCGGAATTTCCTTATAACAGTTCGCACAAAACATTATTCGTCCCTCCAAAGATAGATCATGGTATCGTAAACGACTCTCTGCGCCTGCATACGGAGCAGATTGCCGATTGAGCCAACAGCATTGAGATTGCCCGATTCAACGGCAACCTGATAGTCACGGCTCGACTGCATAAGAAGCTCAGTCTGACGGTTTACTGCGTCTGTGACCTTTGTATCAAGCTCGTCCAGGTGCTTGTAAATCTCGCCCTTGTCAACGATCTCATGCAAGAGATCGGGTCGCTTATCTTCAATGTGGTGCAGATAATACCTGATTTGATCGGTGTGGAACACATAACGCTCTGTTTTGCCCGTCTTAGGGCTGCGGTGACGAACCGTCTGTGTATCGGTATCGACTTCCCACACGGGAGTGCCGTCCACGGTCTGTTTGCTATTGAAAATCATCGCCGTCACTTCCTTTTCTTCGTCATATAGTAGCCGATACCGCCGACTCCTGCGAGAGCAGCCACTCCTGCAACGATAGGCAGAGGATTTGTCTCAGACTGCGCAGGATTGCCCTCAGAACCGCCTGACGGACTATCGGGGGTATCGTTACCCTCTGCGGAAGAACCGCCCTCAGAAGTCGTTTCCGTTCCGCCTGTGACCTTACCTATCACTCTCGGACTATCCGCACCGTCATCGTTGATCTCGTAACCGTCTGCGATTTCGGGATCGTCCTCCTCTAAGGTGCTGTACGGTGTGAACGTGTCAACGGTATCACCATTCTTGTCTGTCATTTGCCACATACCGTTAAGCAGAAAAAAGCTGTAATGGTTGTCCTCGGTGTTAATTGTCCAGCCACCCTCATTATCGTCCTCAAAATCCCAATCTTCGATCAGGCGACGGTAGTAGTCCTTGTATTCATATTGAAGCTCTCCTATCTCAGTCCAGTCATAATCTTCTGAACCATAGTTCTCGTCAAGCCACTTGTCAAGAAGATGATGTTTGTATGATGCTTCGGGAAAGTCAAGACCGTTATCGCCCTTGCCGTTCCACATCTCCTCCCAAATCTCGGCTTCGATATAGTCCCGTTCAAGGATCTCGGCAGCATAGACGTTCAAGCCTGAGCAGAGTGCAATTGCGGTGCAGAATACCGTTGTAATAATCTTCTTCATATTATTTGTCCTCCATATTTTTAAAGTAGAGTTCAAGTGCCTTTTCAATAGTATCAGTGATCTCTTTCGGCTTCTCGCCGTTGCTGAAATACTTGGTATAAATATCGTGGCTGATCTTCACACTTTTGGACTTCACTTTCGGCTCGGTGTCCTCGCCGTAAAGAATAGCGTGAACGGTTTCGGGAGTGATATTGCCCTCGCTGTCGGCAGAAGCACGGAGCTTCTTAGCGTTTTTCATGTCGATCTTCCAGTCCTCAGCACATTCAGCGACAACAGCCTGTGTATCTTCAGAAAGGAAAGAAAGCTCCACGCCTGTTCGGATAGCAATATCTCCGCTGTCCACAAGGGCTTTCAGCTCATCAGTGAGCTTATTGATACGAATAAGCCTTACTACCGAGCCTTTGCTGACACCGTACTCATTTCCGATGCTCTCGCTCGTGTCTAACTTTGAACCCACTGGATTCAAAGTTGAGCTGTCGGGTTCGGCTGAGGGATTTTCAAGGCGTGCAAGCTCCCTGAGAATATCATTCCGCTTGCCCTGAGAGAACATTTCGGAATGGCGGAGTGCAACGGCGGCAGCCTGTTCCGATATTCTGAGGTTTTCAAAGCCTCTCTGCATAACATTCGACTCTATGACATACATTTCGGCTTCGTCCTCGGTGAGCCCTGCCTTGATGATCGACGGAACAGTCGACAGTCCTGCAAGTTTAGAAGCATTCCAGCGGTTGTGACCGATAAGAATTTCGTATCCGTCTCCGTCCGGCTGAACGATGATCGGTGATAGCACACCATTTTCCTTGATGCTGGCTACCATATCTTCAAGTCTCTCGCCGGAGTACAGCTCAAACTTGTGATTGTGATATGGGTGGAGTTTGTCGCAAGGAATCTGCTGAACAGCGGTCTGCTGCGGTGTGGAGAGCATAGCACTCAGGTCAAACTGCGGTGTATTCATCGTTTCATCTTCCTTTCCATGTCCGCAAGCTGTTTGCGAAGCTCACGGTTCTCTGCGTCAAGCTCCATAATGCGGCTTTTCAGCTTTTTCGCCGTCACATCTGCACGGACGATCATATCCGCAAACCGCAGGAGCGTGTATCTGTATCTGCGCTGATTGTAATTGAAGGTGTAGCATAGCTTCCCTGAGAACCTGTCACGGCTCTCGGAAAGGCTTGCGATCACTTCCTTAGAAGTCTCGGAAATGACTATGCTGTGGTCGGAGCTGAAATACTCATTCAGCTCACCCTCGCCGTGGGGAGTGAAAAGCCACGGCATTTTATCGGTATCAAAGGGCTTCATGACTCATCCTCCTCGTCATCATCTTCATCGGTGCAGTAGTCAAGCCCGTTCTGAAGCTGAATGTAGATGCCGGAGTAGCGGTCATGCTCTGCGCCGTCACTGTTCATCATCGCTTCAAGGAAATAAGCCTGAGCTTCTTCACGGTCGTTCCACACCTTAACTTCGCCGTAGCATTTGGTAGTGACCTTGCGGTTGGGGTTCATTGCGAGTTCTGACATACTTAACATCTTGAAAGCACCTCCTGAGCTAATTCATCATATTCCTGACCTAACTTGTGACCTGTGAGACAAAGCGGTGTGCCGTTCTCGGAGCTTTTCGCCGCTTCAATGGACTTGCTGATGCTTGTCCTGAACAGCATTTCGCCGTACTTTTCATTGAGGGTTTCTATCGCCGTTCTGCTGACCTTTGTGCGGTCAACCATAGTCGGCAGCACTCCGATGAGGTTCAGCTTCGGGTTGGTATTTGCCTTGACAAGCTGTGTGAGAGCTTCAAGGGACTGCAAACCGTCCATACTGAACTTCTGCGTCTGCACGGGTATCAGCACTCTGTCCGCAGCGGTAAGGGCATTGATAAGGAGCGTTCCGAGGGACGGCAGGCAGTCGATCAGCACGAAGTCATACGCTCCGATCACATCTTCCGTGAGTATCCTGCGGAGAATATGCTCCTTTGAGATCATCGTGACCATGATCGTTTCCGCATTGGCGAGGTTGATGTCGGCGGGAAGGTAGTCCACTCCTGCGGTTTCGCTGTGACGGATCGCTCTCTGAGCTGTCTCGGCGGTCACGGGATTTCCTGTGTAGAATGACATGATAAGCTGTGTCATGGTCGGGTTGCCGTCCGGCTCGTATTTCAGGTATTCGGAGAGGTTCGCCTGCGGATCGAAGTCGATGAGAAGCACCTTCTTGTCATGGTTCAGAGCAAGGCAAGCTCCGAGATTATAGGCTGTGGTGGATTTGCCCACACCGCCTTTCTGATTACTGATTGCGATCGTGATGCCCATTTTCTTTATCCTCCTTGTGATTATACTTTAGAACAGCGGATCGTCCTCTGTTTTTGCGTAGGGATTATCGTAGCCGTTGTCAGTCGGTGCGGTGTTCTCACGCTTCTTACCGCCGTTGAAGTGGATCTCCTCGACCTTGACCTCGATAGCCGAACGCTTCTGACCGTCCTTTTCATAGCGTTTGTTGTGGACTGAGCCGACGAGTGTCACCATATCGCCCTTGCCGAACCAATCGACGATCACATCGGCGTTGCGGTTCCAGGCGGTGCAGGGGAAGAAGTCTGTCTCGGCAGTCTCCTCACCCTTACGCTTCGGACGTTCGCAAGCGATAGTGAACTCGCAGAGGCGGTTCTCACCAATAGTCTTGATTTCGGGATCGGCAGTCATTCTGCCTGAGACTAAGAATTTGTTTAACATAGGTATTTACCTTCCTTTCGTGGTTTCGGGTTTCTGTGTTCCTGTTGTGCTTTCATTATACTATTCAATATCCCTATTGTCAAGTATAATTTTGAGAAGTTTTTGAATTTCGGCAATGCGCAGCAAATTATCTGATTTCCCCAGTGCAGCGTCACTATATTTTCAATTATACTTGACATATCCCCATTAATGTGATAGAATAGCTGTAATAACCGATCAAGGGGTGATCTGATGTATAAGCACACTTGCCAGATCTGCGGAATGGAGTTTGAATCGCCGTCCGCCAGAGCGAAATACTGCATCTACTGCCGTGACAAGGCTCAGGTCATGCGGAATAAGGCATATAAGGAGAAGAAGCAAGCCGGAGAAGCTGTTGCGATCGGCAGCGAACAGATATGCTCTATCTGCGAAAAGCCTTATAAGGTGACGGCAGGCTCTCAAAAGTATTGTAAGGAGTGCCAGCAGAAGCAGGCTCGTTCCAAGAAGATTTCCTCAAACGCACAGTATGCCAAAGCGAATTACAAAACGCTGAAGCTGTATGTGTCCGCCGAGGAGCGTGATGCGATCAAGGCTTATGCGGAAACGCTCGGTATGAGCGTGAATAAGCTGTTGCTCACGGCGTTGGAGGAATATCAAAAAGCTCACAAGCAGGAGGGATAATAATGGCTATTGATAATGCTGAGGTCATTGATGCTACTGCCTATGAAGGTAAGAAGCTGATACTTCAACTTTATGACCATTTGGAATTTGATGATGAGATAATCAAGGAGCATATGTTTATGCTTCAGGACAAGCTGAACACTTATATATGGTTTATAGACAGTAAGCAGTACGAAGAAACTTATCCTAATGCAAGTCTGTCTGTTTACGAAATACAGATCAAATTCAAATACCAGCCGTCTGACTTCTGCATTGAATACCTGAATCATGTAAATAATAAGCTCGGTTCTATGAACATCACAGTAATGTTTGAAGTTACAGACTAAATGTCACTCCAAATCCCCGTTCTTCTTACGCTTGCAGTCTTGCTGCTGTTCGTTGCGTTCCTGACGGAGAAACTCCTCAATGGTACGCTGTGCGTCGGCAAGGTCACGCGCCCGCTTGTCCGCTTCACGAAACTGCTGATCCTTCAATGAACGCTCTTGTATAAGGGCGTTTATTTTTTTGTCCAGGCTCTCCACGGTCGGGATATGACCGGAGGGATAAAGCTCCAATACCTTAGTGCGGATTTGCCCGTACTCGGTAAGCTCTGCACTGTGTTCACGGCGGTACTTCTTCGCAGCACTTCCGCTGAGAGTTTTCAACTCCTCGCCGTATACTTTCAGCTTGCGGTATTTCCGCAGGACTTTCAGCTTCACCTGCAAGTCCTCAATCTCAGTTTTCATGGTGTTCAGCTCGGAGAGAAGTCCTCGGCTGTGAGCGTATTCCGATATTGCCGCCTGCCGTATCTGATCAGGCGGGGCACCGTACTCGGCTATCACATTCTTTGCGATACTGGCGAGCTTCATATTGCCACGGTCGATAGCGTCCTGAACGAACTTGTTCGGTGGCTTCTTTGTGATAACTCTGACCTTTGTCCTCGGCGTGTAGATCATAACTCCGTGATACTGAGCGATGCGGTCTTTGATCTGCCGTGTTTCATAGTACCAGCCGAGTGTTCGGGCACGAGTCATCTTGGCTCTCGGATTGCGTTCTTTCTGCTCCGAAAGCATAAATTTCAGGTCGATCTTGTGGTCTGGATTGTACTCAACAAGCACACCATACTCGGCGCACTTCCTGATAAAATCATCGAAGTCCTCGCTTGCTTTCACAACCTGATCTATCGTGTATTTCAGCTTGGCTTTCCACGATAGCCCTTGACGGTTCATATCCCACTCCCAATGGCTCTTGCCCTTCGTTCTTTCGGGGTGTTCGATAACATCCAGATGATGCCGTTTGCATACTTCGTCCGACAGGTCAATAAGCTTCTTCCACGCACGTTCCTTGACCTTGCCCTGATTCATATTGGTCTCGAAAGTTCTGCCGTTTTTTCGGTTCACATTATTGAAGATAACGTGCAGATGTGTATGGTCGGTATCGGTATGGATTGCGAGAAAGTATTGGTATTCGCCCTTGAGGAATTTTTCGCAAAGTTCCTTGCCTACTTCCAAAGCTCTTTCAGGCGTGATCTCACCAGGCTTAAAGCTCTGAATAAAGTGCTGAGAGAGGACAGTATTCAAGCCCGTTCCTCCTGCACGGACTGCTTCAAAATCTCTGCTTGCCTGTGCAGGATCAGAGCTGCACCCGTATGTGAAGATCAGTCTGCCGCCGTCTGTTTTTTCAGGGTTGGCGATATAGGCTAACGCTTTAACCTCAGTAGTTTTGATTGCAAAGAGTTTAGTAATTGCCAAATCTTATCCTGCCCCTCCTTGATGTTCACGATGTCTTCGGTATACACTTTGTTCGTGCTGTTCGCTCTCACGGCTATCTGATTGATGTTGTTGGAAATACTTCCGACAAGCCTGTAAATCTTATCAAACTTCTCCTCATCAAAATTGACTATATATCCCTCAAAGATCATAGCCCTGATAAACTCGCTCCGTGACCTCAGACCGCTGTTGCGAAACTTGCGCTCGATAGCTTCGTATTCTGCTTCGGTGAGGCGTATCTGCATATACCGATTATGCGGTTCGATCTCTGCTATTTTTCTCATCTCCTTTTGTTCGGGGTTCAAGGGGTGTCCCTCTTGCAAGCATTGTATCGGAACATTAAATTTCTGAGAAATTGTAATGCGGAGATACCGAGCTTGCTGGGTTTGAATCACGCCCTCCGTGCGTGATTTCAATTTGAGCCTTTGGCTCTGCAAAGTTTCCTCTCTCCGTCAGAGAAATTGGAGCTTTGCAACTTCGGCTGCAATACCCCCTCACTTATATACCGCCAAATTTGAGAAATCGGGAAAGAAATCCGCAAATGTTCATGAAAAGTTTACAGTTAAATTTGCTGATGATACAACATTCCGAATAATATACCGTTTTTTTTCGAACTTGATTGATACTCATGCATAATTATGGTAAAATAGTAATAGTAGGCTGTGTCCGGATCGCTATCTGACAGAAGAATATATTTCATTTAGGGGCGATGCGTGAACGGGATAAGTAAAATGCAAAAATCCCTGTTCTGAACTCCGTTTCAGAACAGGGTTTTCAGCTTTTTCAGGAGGGAAAATAAAATGGATCATGAAAGAATTATATACATCTACGATTATCTGTCACGGTACACGGACGACAACCACTATGTATCAATCAGCCAGATACAAGAACACCTCGCCAATGTCTGCAATCTGACCAGAGTGAAGAACGTAACGATTCGCCGTGACCTTGACAGGCTGACTGCTATGGGAAATCATATCGTAAAGCATAACCGTGAACATAACACGGCATACTATGCTTTAATTGACAAGAGTTTCTCATTCAATGAAATACGTTTCATCGTTGATTCGATCTCGATAAACAAATTCCTGACAGCATTTCAGAAGAAAACACTGATAAAGAAATTTGAGGGTATGTGTTCCGATGCAGAGATCAGGCAGCTCATCAGCCGTATCGTTCTGAATGAACGTTGTCCCTCGACACTCGATCTCTTGGAAAACTTGGATAAGATTCATAGATTGATCGGTGAACGGCAGAAAATAGATTTTGAATACGGCAAGTATGACGAAACAACGAAACAGATAGCTTATTACTATAAGAAACGGGAAATGCTCCCTGTGAGCGTGATCTACTTCCATGAGCGATTCTATCTTAAATGCCTCAATGAGAAGGACAGGAAATGGCGTATATATAGAGTTGACCGAATGAAGAATATCCTCGGTGGCGAAGTGTCTTATGTTCGGCTGCCACCGGAGGACAATTATGAGGGGTTCGTAACGGATATGTTTGCTCCTGAATACTTCACCGTAGTCACACTGCGGGTAAAGAAGTATCTGCTCGATGAAATGAGGGAAAATTTTGGAGATTACGCTTCGATTTTTCACGATGAAGATTCTGACTATGTTCGTATCCGTGTACGGGTAGGTATCAACCGCAAATTTTATCTGTGGCTTATGCAGTATGGTGACGGTGTGGAGCTTGTTTCGCCTGTAAAAGAACGAGCTGAGTATTTGGAAGAAGTCCGTAAAATGCTAAGAGCTTATCCTGAATTTGCTTAGTAACAGCTTTTTGACGGCTCTTTCTGCAACTCACAAGCAACTCTTGTGCAATCCCATAATTAATGATCTGACGGTAAGCTGTCATTGTTCTCGGATAAACAGGTTTTGAATAGCTTTGAGCGAATCGGAGCATAATGAAAGGCAGTCGGCAGCAATGTCGGTTGTTTTCTTTCTGCCAATTGACCTTTCCGTTCCGTTGTGGTATAATTAACCTATAATCTGCTTTGCTTGGGAGTGATACGATATGGCAGTCTACATAGTCTTTGACGTTGAAACGCCCAATCGTGCAAATGACCGTATGAGTGCGATAGGCATTTCTGCAATCAAGGATAATAAGATCGTGGCGAACTACTTTTCTCTTGTTGATCCCGAAACACACTTCGACTACTTCAACACTAAGCTCACCGGAATAGATGCGGATAAGGTCAAGGGCGCTCCGAATTTTGCAGAGCTATGGAAGAAGATTGAGCCTATCATGAGCAAGGGTATCCTAGTTGCACATAATGCTGTGTTCGATATGAGCGTTCTTCGTGCCTGTCTGCGTGATTACGGTATCTCTTGGAAACCGACGGCAAAATACCTTTGTACGGTCCGGATCGGCAGGCGTGTTCTGCCTGATATGAAGCATAACCTAAACGTGATGTGCGATCACTACGGTATTGCTCTCGATCATCATCAGGCAGACAGTGATAGTCATGCCTGTGCGGAGATACTGCTGAGATATATCGAAAGCGGTATTGACGTGAGAGAATATGTGAAAGAATACAAACTATAAATCATCAATTATCAGAGCTGTTGCGATAAAGCAATGGCTCTTTTCTTTTCAGAAGTACAAATTCTGTCTATCTTAAATGATATAATAAAAAATGAAAGTTTGTTTCCAGAAAGCCAAATTTTGTACAACTGGTTTCATATAATGGAAGCAGACAAGCATACAACTCGATACTTTTGTGATGTCATTGAACAGTTCCATACAAGACTTGATCGGTAATCCATTACGGTCTTTAGGGGGTGATAGCTGTGTACTGGACGATGATAATAGATCACGGTCTGCATTGATTGCCTTGCGGATTTGTTTGTGCTGATACAGAAGTTGAGTGTGTTATGCTGTAAACTCTCGGCATAAAGGGCGGTCTGAGCAGATCAGGCCGCCCTTTTTTTTACTCATAATGTGATAGGAAAATGAAATTTTGGTGAAAAGTTGCCGCACTATAATTTTGCACAAAGAGTAATTTTTCAACATGGGACTGAGGTTTGAATGAGTTAGGTGGAAATGTTGAATCGGTAGTGCATTATCGAAAAGTGCAGGAAAATGGGGCTTTTATAAAAATCGGGTGTTCCCGAACGGGAACGCTGAGAAGTTGCTTTTTACGCTGTAATGGTTCATAATAATATAGAACGCATCGGCGCGTTGCTCCAACGGTGAACCTTACTGCGCAGGAGGGTTACTCGATCACTGTATGGAAACTGAATATGAAACGATCGAATGGACGAGTAATGTTTGATTGTCGGACGGGTATATTCCGAATGACAGGCTTACTATGTTCATTTGCTGATTTCCGTCTGACAGAAAGGACGGAACCGGTATTATGAATGATTTACATACTCCTCAGATTTCATTATTCAGCGAACATGAGGAGCCGCAAAGCTACGAAGTTTACGTTTACGGGACTGATGATCTCAATGAGCAGAACAAGGACAGCTTCTGCGTGGCATTATGTCGGTATTTAGACGAGATCAATATAAGCCAGAAAACGCTTGCAAGACTGACGGGAATTGCTCCATCTACGCTCTCACGGTATCTTTCGGGTAAAAGGAAGATGCAGTATGATTACCTCTGTGCGGTCTGTATAGCAATCAGACTTCACCCTTTCAGGCAGCGTTACTTGTTTTCGCTCCTGCTGTATGCGATGCCATGTGACCAGGATTACAGAAAAGCAGATAAGAATATCATCAGGGCTTATCTTGACGGCTGTGCATTCGATAAACGTTTTACGCTTACAGCCTGCAATGAACAGTTGAAGGCAATCCATACCAAACCTCTTACAAACCTGACCTCTGCTAAGGAGGACAGTGAGTAATGGGAAGATTTATGTATGTCCACTTTGGCGATGATGTTCCCCGTAACATCGAGAAAGAGTACAACAAGCTCTTGCGAAAAGAACGATACATTGAGGAGCTGGATGCAAAAAACGGAAAGATCTATCCCGATTTTGACGATGTTCTATCTTCGAATCCCGATCCTGCGAGTATTCCCATAAGCGATGAAGAAGAAAAGGAGCAGATCAGGCACCGGAACAGGCTTGATTATCTGCCTGATGCCTTAGAACTGCTGAAATCGGATTTTCCTGAAGGGTATGAGCTTATACGGGACTACTTTCTGAGAGAGGATAAGGTGACGATGTGGTATCTCGTTGAGAAATACGGTTTATCAATTGATATGGTGCGTTACCGAATCAAGATTGCAAAGCAGAAGCTCAAGGAGTATATCATCTTGCACGAAAACGAATAAAGAAATATGTGCAGAACGCTGATTTTTTCTTTTTGGAGAAATAAACATGGGAAAAACCTTCCCGATTTTGCAAAATCCTCGGTTGATATATAGAGGGGTTCATACCACTGATGGCTGAAAAGGGTACGGATCACTCGCTGACATATCCTATCCTCCGTGATGAGGGGCGGTACGGTTCTTCCATTTGCCGCACCGTCCCATACTTTCAACTATGCTTTCATGTTAATTTCTTTTATTTTTCTGTCAACAGCAGAGATGCTGTTGGGAGTGTACGTCCTTCGGAGCGTACATTGCCAAAGGCATCTCACACATTCCTCTTAGTTTTGTTTGACGGCTGATATGCTGTCGGGAGCTTCCTCTCGATTTGAGGAGAAGCTGCCAACAGTACATCAAATATCAGGCATAAAAATAACTGACAACGATGCACTTAGTATCTTGACAATAGAATATGGAACATCTACGCTTTTTCAGTTTCTTTTCTTCTGACAGGAAGGAGGTTATGTCCTATGGATTCAATACCGCTTGAAGTTGTATATAAGAATATGTATAGCGAATATCCTGAGATACTGGAAGTAAAGGACTTATGTGAAATTCTCGGCTATGGAAAGAAAAAGGTTTATCAGCTTATCAAGGAAGGACAACTCAAAAAAATTCCTTGTGGTAGAACAATCAAGGTCGCAAAAGCTACGATTATAGATTTCGTTCTGCAATGCGCACAAAAATAACTGGTAGAAATGTCCCTTGTGTCAAATTTTGTAGAAGTGGTAGGAAAACGCTTGCAAATGACTTTGTATCGCGCTACAATATAGTTATGAGGTCAATAGCGCAGACCACCGCTTTCGACATAAGGAGGATAATATAATGAAAGCAAGTCTGCCTTTTAAGTACATTATTGCCGAAAAGAAGGGCAAAAACTATGTTGTCTTTGATTTCAAGGACGATAGTGGCAAGCGTAAGAGAAAATGGGTTACAACCGATTTGCCTGTTGACTGTTCTTATAAAGCACTGACAGCAAAGGTGAACGTAATAGTAGCAAAGTTCTATGAGGAGTTTCTCACAGGCAGCTTAACAAAAGTCAAGGAAACCCCAAAGGAAAAGACAGAACTCAGCGAGGAGGTTCTCAGTGATGATGCTGTATGCAAGACAAGTTTTGAGTTCACAGCATTTCTTGACTACTGGCTTGAAACAATCAGACCGACAATCGCACGAACCTCTTATGAAAGCTACAATCGCTATATCACCAGGATCAAAAACTATTTTGACGAGCGTTATCCGCATCTTCTTCTTGGCAACCTGACAGCTTTACAGCTTCAGCAGTTCTATAACGATAAGTTCAACAGCGGTCTTTCGGGCAATTCGGTAAAGCATTACCATGCCAATATCCACAAAGCACTAAAATATGCTGTAAAAATGGATATGCTCGATGTAAACGTCGCAGATAAGGTTGAACTGCCGAAAATCCAGAAGTTTGAAGCCAATTTCTACAACAAGGACGAGTTGGAACAGCTCTTTGAAGTATTCAAGGGCGATAGACTTGAACTTGTGGTACATATTGCAGCCTACTACGGACTTCGCAAGAGCGAGATAATTGGTTTGAAGTGGGATTCCGTCAACTTTGAGGAAAAGAAACTCACGGTTCGCCGTAAGGTTTCCAGCACTTATGGCGGCGGCAAAGAAATGATTTTTGTCGAAAATCAGCTTAAAACTGAGTCCAGTGTAAGAACTTTTCCCTTGATTCCTCATATTGAGCAGATGCTAATAGAACGCAAAAACCTTGAAGAATACTACTCGAAGCTCCTCGGTAAAGACTTTGACAGGGAATATGACGGCTTTGTGTGCCGTGACAACTTCGGTAAGCTGATTACGCCAAACTTTGTAACTACTCACTTCAAGTACATCATTAAGAAAAATAAGCTCAAACACATTCGATTCCATGATCTTCGTCATTCATGTGCCAGTCTGTTGCTGGCAAACGGAGTATCCATGAAGGCGATCCAGGAGTGGCTTGGACATTCAACATTTAATGTTACAGCCAATTTTTATAGTCACCTCGACTTTCATTCCAAAGTGGAGTCTGCGGAGACTATCGCCAAAGTGTTGGGTGGAGACAGTACAGATACGGAACAGGCTATCCATGATAAAGGTTCAGAGGACGAAAAAAATCGCAAGTCCTCAACCTGAGAACCTGCGATAATAGTGTGCCGATCGTCTACCCATTCTACCACGGCGGCATTATAAAAAAAGTAAAAAAGTTAATCAGGTCAACTTGACACGGGGGATAAAAATCTTTTGTGCTAAGACCAAAAATGAAAGTGAAATTGAAAAAAGCAGCGATTTTGGTAGAAAATTTGGTAGAAATCCGGTAGAAAAACGCTCATTCACAAGAAACTTTTCTACCAAATTAGTCAGAAAATAAGAAAAGAATGCCGTAAAATCGACATTCTTTCGATGGTGCCGCTAACCGGACTTGAACCGGTACGCTGTTGCCAGCGAGGGATTTTAAGTCTTGTGAAAATTGGGGCGGAGGATTTCTACGTTTAGGTGATAAGTCGATTCAAAAATCATTTGATGAACGAGTGAAAAGCAACTACTCCGAGAGCCTGACTGCTATGTCAAAACTTGTGGAAAAATATATTGATGCTGGAACAAGCACAAAAAAAGACGAGTACTTGGTGAAAGCACTCGTTGAAGTAATTATTGATGATAAGGAGATTTTAGATGATCAGCTTCTGTATATATGTACAAATGGAAAGCCGATTACAAAGTCTGAACTTCGCTCTACAACTGATATTTGCCTACAATCTTTTCTTTTGGGAATTTGGCATTTCGTATTAACGGTAGTTGAGAATAATACAGTTGGAAAGGATACGTATAACAAATGGTGTCCGACTCATGATGGTAATAAGGGAAGCAAAAGAGAATATGTTGCAGCAATCGGAGAAAACAGCAGCCTGAATATACATCTTTCATATTATGACAATGATAATTTATGTGATGAATCATCTGATTATGTAAGTGAAACTGAAAATACAGGTGAATCAATTGAAGCGGAAGTCGTTGAAGATGTGAAAAGTGACGATACAACCGCTCAGTATATTGATAATTCTGTTATGGTGAATACCGGAAACGGACTGCAAATAAAAGAAAACCATGGGACGTTAAATATTGTGCTCGGTAAATGAGGAAAAATATATGGGAAAGCAGCAAATATCTAAGCGGACATCGCAGATCATAACTACACCAAATGCAACAAACGCTTATTATAATCAAGGAAATGGATTACAAGTCGCTAATAATAACGGTACGATCAATTTAAATTGTGATGGAACAAATATAGAAGATTTGTTGAGATCTATCCTATCTTCTGAAAGGCAGAAAAATGCTCAGAATGTAAGCCATGCAGTGGAATGGGCGTCTCTGAACAAACAATACTATAACCTATTTGTATTGGAGAATGAAAATTTTAGTGCCGGTTCGTTTTCAATCAGTAAGGAAAGCTCCTTAGAAAGATATACAAGTTCAAAGGTCAAAGAAAAATTCAGTTCTTTATCTGATCAAGCAATTTCTGTGATTCGAACTATGCCTTGTATTTTTGTAAAAAGGAATACACATTATAAGGAAACAGACGAGAGTTTCCCTGCTTTAATAGGACGGATAACAGAAGTTCATGAGCAAGGAGATAATATAAAAATCCTTTTTGTGCCTTTTCAAACTGTTTCGCAGCAGCTTTTGAATCAAAATATTTCCCTTCTTAAATTGGTTCATTCATTTTTGAGAAATGAACTTGACGAGGAGCATTGGGCAATAAAAGAATGCGACTTAATACATACATTTTCAGCAATGGGAATTACAATTCTTTAGGAGAAACGAAATGAAGAAAGTATCTACAGGCATAAAGAAAGTAACAATTGATTCTCCTGTTTTCTCAGGAGAGGTATTTGAGCCAACGCTTATTAATTTCTTTTTTGGAAAAAACGGTACGGGAAAATCAACGATAGCAAAAGAAATGGGCAAGTCTGGCAGCGTTGAATGGTGTGCAGATAATCAGGGCGATTACGAAGTCCTTATTTATAATGAAGAGTACATTCAGGAAAACGTTCAAAGCTATGGCAACATTCCGGGTGTATTTACGATTACCAAGCAGAATGCTCAAATAAAAGCAGATGTTGATAAAAAAACATCAGAAGCAAGAGAATTATCTGTTAAAGCATCAGAAGCAAGTTGTGCAGCAACTGATGCAGAAAACAATTTGAATGCAGAAAAGCAGCGTTTTGAAAAGGACTTATGGATAAAAACAGAAGAATATAGAAAAAAGTATTCGTTGACGTTGAAAGGATTCAATAACAGTAAAAATAAATTTGCTGCCGAACTTATGAAAAAATCAGCAGTAAATGTAGATGAATCTAAACTTCAAGTATTGTATGATACAGTTTATGGAAACGATGTTGCAAGGTATGCGGAATATTTGCTTGTTTCAGTTGAAAGTATACCAACTTTTTCGCTTTTGGAAAAGCCTATTGTCAGCAGCAGCGATACGGTTTTTTCTGCTTTTCTGAAAGCATTAAATGCGACAGCATGGGTGACTCACGGACACAGGGAATATCAGCATTTGGCGGGTGAAAAATGCCCATATTGTCAGCAGACACTCCCAGATAATTTTGAATCAGAGCTTGCCTCGTGCTTTGATGAGCAGTATCGAAAAGAAAAAGAGGAAGTTGAACGTTTTGCGGAAGAATATAGGAACGCTCTTCTGAAAATTTATGCAATTGCAAAGCAAAATCTTGCAAATGGCTTTGCGTGTGTATTGATCGATTCCTACAAGACAAAGTATGAATTATTTACAGAAAAAGCAAAGGCAAACGTTGAACTGATAAAGCAAAAAGCGGCTGACCCATCCATCGTTGTATCTGTTGAAAGTCTTTCTGAAATTATACAGGAATTAAACGAAATTGCAGAACAAGTAAATTTGCTGATACGGCAAAATAATGCTGTGGTTGATGATAAGCCTGCGAAAAAGAAAGAATGCGATGCAATGGTATGGTCGCTGTTGGCTTTTACCTGTCAGACGGAAATTGCATTATATCAGCAAAAAGAGAACAATGCAAAAGCAGATATCTTGCGTTTTCAAGCAATGGCAGCTCGGTACTCACAGCAAGTAGAAGGACTTCAAAATGAAATTGTTGAATTGAACAAAAGTACTGTAAATACCACAGCTGCTAAGGATAGTATAAATGCACTGATCAGATCTTCTGGATTTCAAGGATTTCAGCTTCGTGAAAAGCCGAGAGCACAATATGTTTACCAGCTTGTTCGTGAAGATGGCAGCATCGCTAAGGGGCTGAGCGAAGGCGAACGGCATTTTATTGCCTTTCTGTATTTTTATCATACAGTAATGGGCAGTCAGTCAGATGATGGCAAACGCAGAGAAAAAATTGTAATTATTGATGACCCTGTTTCCAGTATGGACAGTGGAGCAATGTTTACGGTGTCGATTCTTGTGCGTGAGATGATTGCAATATGCTATAACAATTATGATATGACGGAAGAAGCAAAAGATGACTATATCAAGCAGTTTTTCTGCCTGACGCATAATCCGTACTTTTTCAAAGAGATCGTGTATAATCGAGTTTCGGCCTATGAATGTATCAATATTTATGAAATCAGAAAGCAGGAGAACAATCACTCTCTGATTGAAAAATGTGAACGCAACAGATCAAGAACTGGCAGCGAAAAGGAAAACTATAGCCCTGTAAAAAATACATATGATGCTTTGTGGAGTGAATTTAAAACTTCTGAGGATACAAATACGCTCCTGAATATTTCCAGACAGATTCTGGAATATTATTTTCTTCAGATATGCGGTTATAAAAATGGAAATCTTCGCTCCGATTTGCTTGAAAAACACTCAGATGAATTTATAACAAAGCGAGATGACGGCAGTGTTGATAATACAAAATATATGTTAGTTTCAGCTATGATTGCCGCTTTGAATGTCGGAGCATTGGGATTTAACGACGGCTTGTACTTTGATACTTCTTCTCTTGACGCTGTACAACTGAAAGAGTCATTCAGAACGATATTTGATATTTTAGGGCAGGTACAGCATTATAATATGATGATGGGATTGACGTGAAGATAATCTAACGAAATCGTGAGAACGCTTGACGAACAACTTGAAATATGCTATAATTACAATAACCCGATTTGAAAGGAGCTGTTCAGATGGCAGTGAGTTACAACAACTTATGGAAGCTGTTGATTGATAAAGGAATGAACAAAACAGAATTGAAGGAGGCAGCGGGAGTCAGCTTTAATGTAATGGCACGTATGGGGAAAAACCAGACCGTATCTATGGAAAGCATTGAGAAAATCTGCATTGTTTTAAATTGTGGAATCAGCGATGTGCTTGAGATAAAAAGCGATGAGCCAGAATTGAGACGAACATTTACAACAATAGAGCTGTTTGCAGGAGCAGGTGGTCTTGCACTTGGCGTAGAGCGAGCAGGATTTAAGACAATCGGACTTGTTGAAATAGATAAGGACGCTTCAGACACATTGCGAAAAAATCGACCTGAGTGGCGGGTTATTAATGATGATATTGCTAATGTATCGTGTCTTGATCTGCAAGACTACTTTGGCATTGCTAAAGGTGAACTTGATCTTCTTTCCGGTGGTGCTCCATGTCAGAGCTTTTCCTATGCAGGAAAGCGATTAGGACTTGAAGATGCAAGAGGAACGCTGTTTTATCATTATGCTAAATTCCTTGAGCAGCTTCAGCCTAAGATGTTTCTGTTTGAGAATGTCAAGGGTCTACTGACTCATGATAAAGGAAGAACCTATAAGACGATTACTGACATCTTTGAGAGTACCGGATATGTCATTCAGAAAAAAGTGCTGAATGCGTGGGATTACGGTGTAGCACAGAAACGAGAAAGACTGATTACGATCGGAATCAGAAAAGATCTTGTTGGGAAAATTCATTTTGATTTTCCAAAATCACATGAATACAAGCCGGTTTTGAGAGATGTTCTTCTTGATTGCCCTGAAAGCCAAGGGACTCCATATTCTGAATATAAGAGAAAAATTTTCGAGCTTGTTCCACCCGGAGGATACTGGCGGGATATTCCCGAGGATATTGCCAAGGAGTATATGAAGAGCTGTTGGTATATGGAGGGTGGCAGAACGGGTATTCTCAGACGTTTGAGCCTTGATGAGCCTTCACTTGCAGTGTTGACTTCTCCGAGTCAAAAACAGACGGATCGTTGCCATCCGCTTGAAGCAAGACCTTTCACCATAAGAGAAAATGCACGTTGTCAGAGTTTCCCGGATGAATGGGAATTTTGCGGCGGTATTAGTTCGCAGTATAAACAGGTAGGAAATGCAGTACCGGTTAATCTGGCATATGATATCGCATTACAAATCAAGAAAGCATTGGAGGACAGCATATGTGGCCGTTGAGTTTTATAAGCGAAGAGGACTTTACAAATCATGTGAAAGCAACCATTGGAAAATACGGCGAGAAACTTGAATCATTTGATTTGAAGCGATTCAATAAGAACATCATAGATCCTATCAAACTGATCTTTGATAAAACTGTCTACCGTTCTTCATGGGAAGAAATCGTCGGAAATGAAATTTTCAGACAGAGGGATAAATCGAATAATAACGATATTGGTTACTTTCATCAGAGGATTTTTGCATACATAGCGAACTGCCGTGTGCCTGATAATGGAACAGAGGGCGGCTGGGATGTCATCTATCAAAATCCGGACGGAATTGTTCTCCCGGATGGCAGCGTAGTTCATACGGTGTATGTGGAAATGAAAAACAAGCACAATACCATGAATTCAGCATCTGCCGGCAAGACTTTCATAAAAATGCAGAGTCAGCTCCTCTCGGATGATGATTGTGCTTGTTTTCTTGTCGAGGCTATCGCTCAGAGATCTCAGAATATTAAATGGGAAACAACTGTTGACAAAAAGAAAGTCGGACATAAATTGATACGAAGAGTAAGTCTTGACCAATTCTATGCTTTGGTTACCGGACAGGATGATGCTTTCTACCAGATGTGCATGGTTTTGCCGGAGGTCATTCAGAAAGCAATTGATGAGTTGGACAGTACAATCGTTCCGCATGACACTGTTCTTGATGAACTGAAGTCTGTTGCTGCTGAACAATATGTTGAATCTGAGAATCTTGCGATTGCTATGGCAGTTTATATGCTCGGATTTGGTGGATATAAGGGATTTGAAAGAGCATAGTTTAAGAAGGTGAAAAAATTATGCCAAAATCTGAAAAATATAAGTCAACTATGTCGGCGGTTCGTGCAAAAATATCTGATGCAAAACGGCGTGGTACAAAACAAGGTTCTATAGGATATTACGGATGCATTGATATCTGTAATACTTTTGTGGAAATTCTGAACGAGGCTGAAAAATTTGCTGATGAGGGCGAATATTTTCTTGCTTTTTCTGTTGTAACTTTGGTTGTCATAAATAATGCAAAATTAGCAAGCGTAGGCGACAGCAGTTCTGGGTGCGTCAGCGATGTGCAGTGGCAGGCAGAAAAATTGATGGAAAACATCTGCAATTCAGAAGAAGTAAAAGGCACAAAAGAATCTTCAGAGATTTTCACGCATGCATTGAAAGATAGCCAAAATGCAGCCTTTGATAGTTGGGAAGATTTTTCATATTCTATTTTGCTTTCTGCGGCTAAATTGTCTACAAAAGATAATATCTCAAAACTCTATGAAGCTCTTGATTGTATTGCAGAAAAACGAAAAAAAGAGAAATATTCCGTTTACAAGGAATGGGATTGCCTTGTAAGAATAAAAGCGATAGAGGTCGTTGAGGGAATTGATGCCGCTGAAAAATATGCCAACACAAAACTGAAATATAAGAGTGCGCGCAAAGCAGCCGTTGAAATGGCAATAGAAAAAGAAAATTACTCTCATGCCCAAAAGTTATGCAATGAAATCATAAACGAACGTGGACGAGATACATATTGGTCAGGAGAATGGTTTGAACTTTTGCTTGAAGTATATGATAAATCAGGAAATGATGAAGCGAAAATCAATCTCGTTCACGAGTTGCTTGTTGACAGGCATGAAGTGAAATATTATGACCTATATAAGGAACTTCTTCAGAAGTACGGAAGATGGGAACAGGAAAGTTCAGCTTTATTGGATGAGTTGGAATATTCTGTTTCTTATGAAAGTTTTTCTGAAATCTTATGGAAAGAAAATAAGGAAATCCGTTTACTGGAACATATGAAAAAATATCCTTCCATTGCACTCTGTTATGCTGAAAAGTTAGGAACGAAATATTCAGACATTACTTATCCTTTGTGTATAGCAGAAATTGAAAATCAAGCAGGGCAGGCTTCAAATCGCATACAATATAGGAAAATTTGCAGCGAAATAAAAAGATTATCTACCTGTGGAGCCAATGTGAATTCTTTGATTGAAAAACTGAAAGAGAATTATCCAAAGCGTTCAGCATTGATAGATGAACTTGAAAAACTAAGTGAAAGAATATAGCGAATAAATCTGTTGGTGAGTGAAGTTCATCAGCAGATTTTTATTATCTGACGTAAGCGTAAAATAAATCCACGACTTCCAAACAATTGAACTTTGGTGTATAATAAAGTCCAAGCAACTCTATAGAGCGAATGAGAAAATTTAAGTT
>OGPG01000491.1_pt1 | contig 37894 bp, 26 predicted proteins | sample 1552851 | NCBI WGS metagenome assembly OGPG01 (sample SAMEA2579909, study PRJEB22360) | human gut metagenome | biome: human gut; feature: human-associated habitat; material: faeces | place: Denmark | collected 2008/2010 | reverse complement strand
TGCGAATATAGGTTATTGGTTATATTGTTTGTTTGATATACACAGGCAACTAAAGTTAGATGTGGTTAGATATATGTTGGAGGTTGTTAAGCCTGCTATTTTTCTTTCTGTCTTTTTGTTGTTTGTGGGTTTTGTTTTAGTTTACTATATACAGGAAGATTCATTTTATCGATTTTTGATAGTACTAGCCTCGATGTTATTAGTAGGAACTGGTGTTATTTATGGATTATTAAGTGAAGGAGAGAGGGAGTTTGTTAGTTCTATATTTAGGAAATTATATTCAAGAGTGAAGTGAGCTTTTGGGAATATTAATTACGAATGAAAAAGATATTATTTGACGGTATAGCCACCCAAGGGACGTCACGGTCAATGTTTCATGGAGGGGCAGAGTATGCCAAGTTTATTTTGAGGGAAGCGATTGGGCGGAGATACTCATTTGATGTAGTGCTGGATAAATCCTATTATACCGACCCGGAAATAGAAGAGTTGCTATTAGAGTGGGGAAAAGAACACCGGGTGATTGAAGTGCGGGGCAAACGGGAACTGTTTACTACAATAGAGCAGGGAGGATATAATACGTTTTATTCAGCCTTACCTTATGGTTATCATGATTATAAGGGCAGTGCACATCTGATCGGTGTGATACATGGACTTCGTAGTGTGGAGCTGGTGACAGATGAGTATCGATATAAATATGAGAAAGGCTGGTTGCGCTCTTTGGCTCATTATGGAGTGGCGCATCTTCCTTACCTTCAGGGGTGGTTGAGAGAACGCCATCAGCGTCATTATAGACGGATTCTGGAGATGCCCAATATTACTTATATTACTGTATCGAATCACTCCAAATATGCTTTGCTTAATTTCTATCCTTTATTGAAGCCAGAACAGGTGAAGGTCTTTTATTCCCCTTTTTCAGTGGAGAAGTATGATCCTTGTACAGAACACGGTGATTATTTCCTGCTGGTGAGTGGAGGTAGGTTCGAGAAGAATGTATATAGAGCTGTGTTAGCTTTCGATAAGCTGTTTACAGATGGACGACTGAGTGGGCGTAATGTGACTGTTACTGGATGTGGAAATCAACGATTTTGGAAAGAGATAAAAAACAAGGATCGTTTCTGCCTGTTGCCGTATGTGAGTACTGAAGAGTTGGAACGGCTTTATCGAGAAGCCTTTTGTTTTGTTTACCCTTCTTTGAATGAAGGTTTTGGCTATCCTCCGGTTAAAGCTATGGCCTATGGCGTACCTGTGATAGCTTCTTCGGCTACAAGTATCCCGGAAGTATGTGGAAATGCCGCTTGTTATTTTTCGCCTACCTCAGTAGATGATCTTTGTAACCGGATATTGCGGATTGATCAGGATAAGGAATATCGGGAGGATTTGATTTTCTTCGGATTGGAATGGTGCAAGAAACTTCAACTTCGCCAAAGCCAAGAATTGGAGGAAGAATTAAAAATGATATTTGAATAACAAGAAAAGTAGAAATATTCATGCGAAGGAACCGAATTACAATGGCTGTTTTGCAACATATCTTGCTTCCGTTATTAAGTGTTTTTACATTGTTGATAGTGGATGCTACGAGTATATTGTCTTATTTCTATTCGTTACTCTTGTTTTTTCTCTTTAATAGGATAATCACAGGGAAATGGATTGATAGGAATTTTGCTTATTTGCATTATTATATTTTTGTTGCGATATTTCTGTTTGTTTGTCATAATAATATGATACCTATGTCTTTAGGTTCAACAGGAGGTGTTGAAGGTTTAGGTACTGATGATTATAATTTTTATACTCGATTAATAACACACGATGAAGATCGGTATAATTATACTTTATTTCTTAGATATGTATATCCTTTTGAAATAAAAACATTGTTAAATATGGTTATATTAAACCTTCTCGGTATAGTCTTTTTACCTCATTTCGTAAATCGTATATCCTATTTGTATTCTGGCTCAGAATCTTTGTCTTTGAAAGCGGAAAAAATATTCTTATTATGCCCTTTCACGACTTATTATGGTTGCATATTAATGCGTGATATGTGGATTGCTACTTTCGTGTTTGCGGGTTTGTATTACTTTTTCCGGAGACGATATTTACCACTGGCTTTTTGTATTGCGTTGATCGTTTTTATTCGTTTTGGATCCATCGTGTTTTTAGGAGCTGGTATTTTGGTCATGATGCGAGAACGAATATATACTCATTTTTCTTCAAGGATGAAGGGACGTATAGCTATATTAACTATCTTGGGTGTTGTTATGATGCTATTTGGGGTGGCATTTCCCTATTTACAAGAATTCAGTGGAGGAAAGTTAGAAGAGGGACTGTTTCGTGCTAGTTTTTATATGAAGTTGGAAAGTATGGATCCAGACGCTTTTATTTTACATTTGATGGATTTGCCCTTTCCTTTAAACTTGCTATCATTGATTGTTTTTTTCTTTTTCTTACCATTCCTGTCGCTAACGTTCTATACGTTCGGGATATTCAATATGGGACACTTGTTTTGCTCTTTTTTAACTCCTATTTTTTTCTTTTTCTTATGGGATAATGTGATAAATACTGTATTGCAAAGTCTGTTATTTAAAATCAACAATTCTATAAATACTATTGTTTATATGGCTATTCTTTTTGCGATGTGCTTAGGTACAGTTTCTTTACAAGCTCGCCATAAGACAATTCTTTTTCCGTTATTATGTATAATAGCAGCTTATGGAATTTGTAATACAAATAAGAGATACTCTAAATTCTCTTATTTACTTGCTGCTACTTGTGTACTTATTCAGTTGTATATGGCTTTGTGAAAATCTGTTCTTATTTATAATCTAATAAATAACCTTCTGAAATGAAATTGTTTTTTTCATGTCATGAATCTGTTGAGACAGATGGTGTGAACTTTTATAGCAATCCTTTATCTGTGATGTTATATCGCTATGGCGTAATCTGTGATGAAATCATTTGTTTAACAAAAATGAATAGAATAAAATGTCCTACGCATAACTTGATAGAATACCCAAATGTTACTTTTATAGAGGCTCCTGAATTTAATAACCCTGTTTCACTATTGAGCTATTATAAGGTAAAGCGTAAGATCACAGAGAGACTAGTGGAATGTGATATTTGTATAGTGCATGTACATACTTCTTTTATAAGCACGATGACTGCTGATGCGGCGAGAGAGTTGGGAATTCCTTGTTTACACGTTGTTGTTGGATGTGCTTGGGATGCGATGTGGAATCATTCTATAAAAGGAAAGTTAGTTGCACCTTTGGTTTGGTGGAACTTGAAACGAGTACAACGATATGCCAGATATTCGATTTATGTTACTCATGATTTTTTGCAACAGCGGTATCCTACACCTTATAAGTTTATAGGTTGTAGTAATGTGGAATTACCAGCCAATGAGAACAATATATTGGATGACCGTATTAATCAAATAGAGTGTCCTAAACAAAGATTAAAAATGGCAACTTTAGCTGCGATAGATGTGCGCTATAAAGGTCAACAGTATGTTATTAAAGCTCTGGCTTTATTACGTCAACAGGGGATAGAAATGGAATATCATTTGGTTGGTGCTGGAACAGGGGAGTATCTTCGGAAGGTCGCTAAAAAAAATGGTGTCGAAGATTTGGTTTTTCTCAAGGGTGCACTTCCTCATTCGGAGATAATGGCTTTTTTAGATACTGTTGATATATATATACAACCTAGTAAGCAGGAGGGATTACCTCGATCTGTAGTTGAAGCGATGAGCCGAGGATGTCTTTGTGTTGGCTCTAGGATAGCGGGTATTCCGGAATTATTATCTACAAAATATTTGTTCAATGCTGGTAATGTAATGCAAATTGCGAAGATTTTAGCTGATATTGATAAGGATCAGTTAAAGGAACAGGCAAAGCGAAATATAAAAATATCGGGTCTCTATGTATCTTCAATTCTGAACGAGCGTAGGAGAACGTTCCTTGAAGAGTTCAGAGATGAATCAATCCAGAAAATAAAAAATGATATGGATAAACAAAAAAGAGTCATTCATTTATTGAATTTTATTAAAAATGGGGGAGCGGAGAATGTCGCTCTAAATTATTCTAAGGTCTTTAGTAAATTAGGCTATCATTCGATTTTTATTGCCCAAAAGGACTCTGAGAGTTATGAGAAGATGTTACGAAATGAGGGATTCGATGTGGAGTATAAAATGACTTTGAATACTTTTCATGCTGGTGATATCCTTTTTGTTCATAGTAGTAAGAATTTATTGCGTTTAATCCTTCATAGTCGGAGGTTGCAAAAAAGAGGAGTTCGGATTGTATATATTCAACATTTATTTTTTTCAAAGTGGAAGTTTGGATTACTTTCAACGATTATTAATACTGTATGCACGGACTTTATAAGAATTACACCTCGTACAAAGCAGCTTGTTCAAAAATATATCCATATACCTGTATATGAGATTATTAATTTCTATATCAATAAATATGATTTTGATCAATATTCTATTATCAAGAAAAATATAAGAGAAGCATTAAATATTCCAGAAAATGCAGAGCTAATTATGTTCTCTGCGACATTCAAACCTGGTAAAGGATTGGGAGATTTCTTGGCAATAGCAGGAGCCTTTAAAGATGATGATTCAAAACATTTTTTGATAGCAGGAGATGGAGAAGAACGATATTTAGTAGAGGATTGTCGTTTAAAAAATGTTTCATATATCGGACGTGTTAATGATGTGGAGTCGTATTTGATCGCATCAGATATATATCTTTTCTTGTCTTTGTTTAGTCAAGAAATGCTTCCAATGGCTTTAGTAGAAGCAATCAATACTGATAAGAAAATTATAGCGTATTATACGGATATTAATGAATTTTTACTTGGAGAGTATACGGTAGGATCGAAAGAAGATGTGATAACTCTTTTAAAAAAAGCAGAAGTTCCTTTCTTTTTTAAGAAATATGATATGACTTATGCTATTGAAAGATTTCGGTTTGTATTTAATATCAAAACAAAAATGTAATAACAAATAAGATGAAGATTCTTCATGTGGGAAAGTACTATTCTCCTGTTCCTGGGGGGATAGAAAGTGTCAATAAATTAATAGTGGACAATCTAAAAGAAGATATACATCATGTTTTTTGCTTCAATCAGTCGTGTAGAAATGTATATGAGAGGAAAGGAAATGTAGAGATCACCCGAGTGGCTACATTGGGAGTGGTAGCAAGTCAGCCTTTGTCTATAGTTTATCCCTTGCTACTAAGAAAGACCTTGAAACATTTTAAGCCAGATGTGGTTCACTTTCATTATCCTAATCCTTTAGGAGCTTTTTTTCTCAACAGAGTTTTACCAAAGAACATTAAATTGATTGTACATTGGCATTCAGATATTGTAGCTCAACACCGGCTTCATAAATTCATAGGCGGTATAGAGCGGCACTTACTTAGGCGTGCGGATATCATTCTTGCTACTAGTCCTAATTATGCGAAATGCTCTATCCCTTTAGCCCCTTTTTTTAAGAAAATAAGAATTCTGCCATGCGCCATTACCCCTACTGATTTTGATTTGTCAACGGCTGATGAGGAGCGAGTTCAGAAACTTCGAGCTGTTTATGGAAATAAACCTGTTATCTTATTTTTGGGTAGACATGTAGAATATAAAGGAATAGAATATTTATTGCAAGCAGAAAAATACATAAAGTCAGATTGTGAGTTTGTCATAGCTGGATCAGGACCTTTAACAGAAGGCTTAAAAGCGCAATACATTTCATCTAGAATTCATTGGATAGGACGGATTAAAGACGAAGAGATGAAGATTTACTATGCCATGGCTAACATTTTTGCTTTTCCTTCCATTACACGGAATGAGGCTTTTGGCATTGTTCTTTTAGAGGCTATGTATTGTCTGTGCCCTGTAGTAGATTATACTATCACTGGTTCAGGCGTAAATTGGGTTGCAAAGAACGGAGAGACTTGTATTGAATGTGAAAATCGTAGTGTGACACAACTTGCGGACGCTATTGACTATCTGTTGATGAATCCTTCTTTGAGACATATAATGGGAAAAAATGCTCATAATCGAGTTCTTGAAAATTTTACCTCTGAACGGGTCATTACGTGTCTAAAAGGACTCTACCAAGAATTGATCATGGGGGCAATTTAGGAATATGTTAAAATCATGTATTTCTAGTCTATAAGTAGTTTTTACTCAAAAAATATTTTTATCATTTACATATCTATGAAGGTTTTACTGACCGGCTCCGCCGGCTTTATCGCCTCATTCGTCGCACGGCGTTTGCTGGAGCGGGGGGATGAGGTTGTGGGTTTGGATAATATCAATGGGTATTATGATACGGCCTTGAAATATGGTCGCTTGAAGGAGGCGGGCATAGGAGAAGAGGAGGTGGATTGGTATAAATTGACTCCGAGCCATACGTATGAGAGATACCGCTTTATCCGGATGAATCTGGAGGATCGGCAGGCGATGCGGATGCTTTTCGCCAACGAGGGGTTCGATGCGGTGGTGAATCTGGCCGCCCAAGCAGGCGTACGTTATTCGATCACGAATCCATATGCGTACGTGGAATCGAACTTGGATGGTTTTATCAATGTGCTGGAGGGATGTAGGCATCATAAGGTGAGGCATCTGGTGTATGCTAGTTCCAGTAGCGTGTATGGGCTGAACGCTGATGTGCCTTTCTCTGAGAAAACGAGTATCGCCCATCCCGTGAGCTTGTATGCCGCATCCAAGAAGTCTAACGAGTTGATGGCGCATGCGTATAGCCAATTGTATGGGGTTCCTACCACAGGTTTGCGCTTCTTTACGGTGTATGGACCCTGGGGGAGGCCGGATATGTCTCCTTTCTTATTTACTGACGCTATTCTGCACGATCGTCCGATTCAGGTGTTCAATAACGGGGATATGTTACGTGACTTTACGTATATTGATGATATCGTGGAGGGAGTGATACGGGTCTTAGATCGCCCGGCTACACCGAATCCGGATTGGGACCCGGAGCATCCGGATCCTAGCTCCTCCTCCGCACCCTATCGTATTTATAATATAGGCAATTCACAGCCTGTCAGGTTGATGGATTTTATACAAGCTATAGAGAGCGTTTGCGGGAAAGAGGCGGTGAAGGATTTTCTTCCGATGCAACCGGGGGACGTGTATCAGACGAACGCCGATACTACATTGCTTCAACAGGCAGTGGGTTTTAAGCCTTCAATGGATATTCAAGAGGGTGTTAATCGAACCGTGGCGTGGTTCAAATCATATTATAATCTATAAAAATAAATTCTACGGTATGAAAATAGCGATTGTCGGGACAGGATATGTCGGTTTGGTAACGGGTACCTGTTTTTCAGAGATGGGTGTGGACGTTACGTGTGTGGATGTGATGGCCGAGAAGATCGAGAACTTGAAGAAGGGTGTCATCCCGATTTACGAGCCGGGCTTGGAGGATATGGTCCATAAGAATTATAATGCCGGACGTTTGAAGTTCACGACGGATCTCTCCTCCGTTCTGGATGACGTGGAGGTGGTGTTCAGTGCGGTAGGTACGCCTCCGGATGAGGATGGCAGTGCGGATCTGCGTTATGTGCTGGAGGTTGCCCGTACGGTAGGGCAGCATATCAATAAATATACGTTAGTGGTGACTAAAAGTACGGTGCCGGTGGGTACGGCCCGGAAGGTCAAGGCCGCTATTCAAGAGGAATTGGATAAACGGGGTGTGTCTGTTGAGTTTGACGTGGCCAGTAATCCTGAGTTCTTGAAAGAGGGAAATGCGGTGGATGATTTCATGAAGCCGGATCGTGTGGTGGTCGGCGTGGAATCGAATCGGGCACGAAAGCTGATGGAGAAGTTGTATAAGCCGTTCATGATGAATAACTATCGCTTGATTTTTACGGATGTGCCTTCCGCTGAGATGATCAAATACGCCGCTAATTCCATGTTGGCTACCCGTATCAGTTTTATGAATGACATCGCCAATCTTTGTGAGTTGGTGGGTGCTGACGTGAACATGGTACGTAAGGGGATAGGCTCGGACAGTCGTATCGGGAGTAAGTTCTTGTACCCGGGATGCGGCTATGGTGGTTCTTGCTTCCCGAAAGACGTAAAGGCGTTGATCAAGACGGCGGAAAAGAATGGCTATACGATGAATGTCTTGAGAGCGGTCGAGGAGGTGAATGAGAGGCAAAAGAGCGTGTTGTTTCATAAACTTCAAAAACATATTTCAGACTTATCCGGCAAGACGGTGGCCTTGTGGGGCTTGGCTTTTAAGCCGGAGACGGATGATATGCGTGAGGCTACCTCTTTGATCTTGGTTGATTTGCTGACGAAAGCGGGTGCTACGGTCAGGGTGTATGATCCGATCGCTATGGCGGAGTGCAGACGTAGGCTGGGTGACAAGGTCGTCTACGCGAGTGATATGTATGACGCTACGGTGGATGCGGATGCCTTGTTGCTGGTTACGGAATGGAAAGAGTTCCGTATCCCTAGCTGGGCTGTACTTAAAAGACTTATGCGTAATTCCTTATTGATCGATGGTCGTAATATTTATGACACTCATGAACTTCATGAAGCTGGTTTTATTTATGAGTGTATAGGGAAACTGTAATAGGTGCTAATATGAGAGAAAATAACAACACACATATCGTCATCATGGCCGGAGGTATTGGTTCTCGATTTTGGCCGATGAGCACGCCTGATTACCCTAAGCAATTTATTGATGTGATGGGTGTAGGGAAATCATTGATTCAACTTGCCGTGGAACGTTTTTCCTTATTGTGTCCCTTGAGTAATTTTTGGGTGGTGACAAGTGAACAGTATGTGGGGATCGTTCAGCAACAATTACCGGAAATACCGCTAGATAATATTCTTGCTGAGCCGGAGGCTCGTAACACGGCTCCTTGTATCGCTTATGCCTGCTGGAAGATCAAGTGTAGGTTCCCTAATGCCAATATCGTCGTAACACCTTCAGATGCCTTGGTGATCGATGTGATTGGGTTTCGAAAGGTGATTGCGCAGGCTCTTTCATTCACGCAAGAGCGGAAGGCGATCGTGACGATAGGAGTCAAACCTTCAAGACCAGAAACTGGATATGGATATATAAAAACATTTTCTTCCTCTATAAAGAATGAGGTCGTAAAGGTTGAGGCATTTAAGGAAAAGCCCAACCGAAAGGGGGCAGAAGATTACTTGGCTGATGGTCATTATTTTTGGAATGCGGGTATCTTTGTGTGGCATGTAGACATGATTATGGAGGCTATCCGTAAATATACACCGGAACTGGCGAGAGTGATGGACAAGATGAGTTTAAGCTTTTATACGGATGATGAGAAAAGAGTAATAGGAGAACTATTCCCTACTTGCGAAAAGATCTCGATAGATTATGCGGTGATGGAGAAAGCTGAAGAGGTTTATATGCTGTCTGCTGAGTTTGGCTGGAGTGATTTGGGTAGCTGGGGATCACTACATTCCTTGTTACCTCAAGATATGGATGGGAATTCAGCCGTGGGGGCAGAGGTACGGATGATCGATTGTGCTGGATGTGTTGTGCACACCTCGGATGAGCGCAAAGTCGTGATTGAAGGACTTAAGGATTATATCGTAGCTGAAAAGAATGGGCAACTATTGATTTGTCGTTTACGGAATGAGCAGATGATAAAGGAGTGGGGAAGATAGGGATTTTCCTGCTTTCTGATAAAAAATAATCACCTTGGACATTCATTTCCTTTTTGAAGGGGGGAGACGAATGGCTGGGGTGATTATTTTTTTTAGGTGATGACTATAATACTACCACATCATGCCCATGAGCCAGAATGGAATGGCGTTGCCTACAGGGTAGTCGGTGTTGTCTCTCAAGACATAGTCCGCTTCTTTAGGATTTTTGTTTTTTCCTCCAACTTCTAGGGTTTGTGATACATGGTCTTTTGTAATCACATAATCACCTTTCTTCTCGTCTTTCATGGCGTTTATCTCGTAACCTGCCCTAGAAAAGCAGTGGACAGTGTAGGCTTCACGTTCCGTTCCTTGGTCTGCATTCAAAACCTTATAAGCACATGGGTCTGCGAACAACATTTTTGCGCCAGTGCTACGGGCTTTCGTGTCATTGGGGTACTTTACTATTTTCAATAGATCTACACTTTCCATCACAAAGAGTAGTTGATAGAGTTTTTCCGCTCCTATTCCCCAGTCGGAGCATAAGGAGGTGACTTGTACACGAGGTATTGAGGAGTTTGCCAGTGTGCCGATAATGGCTCGCATCACACGTAGGTTGTTTTCGGAAATGCTAGGCAGGAAGAACGGTATATCGTTATTGAGAATTTTGTCGATGATAGCCATGTAACGTGCTTCGAAATCTTTCTCTTGGTAGAAAGGACGTGTACCGTAACTACGATAATTGAGGAAATGGTTCAACAGCTCCGCATCTGGTTGTGTAGGTAGTATTGTGTCTCCCAGTTTATACTTGGGGTATATTTGGCCAGTTTCAAGATATAGAAATTCTCTGAACGACATTAAAGGCATCTGTATCGCTACATAACGTCTGGACAAGTCGGCTTTGCCATCACGAAGTACTAACGATGAGGAATCTGAAATCCAGATGATTTTTCCTGGATAGTCATCATACAAGGCCTTCAGATGTATGCTCCAGTTTGATGCGTAGTGAATCTCGTCGATAATAACACCTTCATAACCAAGCATGAATACGCTACTAACTAAGTCATAGAGCGGTTCGCCAATAATCTTCGGATTATCAGCAGAAAACTGCCTTGTGAATGATGGAGTAGAAATGTAGATTTGCCACATCCTCTGGCACCGGTTAGCATCAGGTTTTTAGGGAGCTCATCAAACTCCGTGGTAAATGGCCGCAATCTCTGCGGAAGAGCCGCTAATCGGCGTTGCATGGCCGTTATCAGTGTTTGGAGTATATTTGTATTCATTCTATGGAATTTATATTTACGCACAAAATTACCGAATTATTTCTATGATAGAAAGAATTTATGCAAGAATATTTCTGTGCCAGAAAGAATATTGGTGTTTTTCTTTCTGTTACGGAAATATTACGGTTCTCGGATGGATATCTTTGAAAGGCCTCTTTCAAGAGGGAAATGAGTGGCTTATGGATTGAAAATAAAACCCTCCCTTTTGCTTATAAAATGTAAGCTTTGTTAACCAAACGTCCGATAAAAACATTTTTTCCGTGAAAGTGTCAATTATTTTATGTTTGTTTAAACAATATGTTAGGTATTGTCTGTATCTTTGCGGCAAAATCAAAAAGTTGATTCGACAATGGAAGTATTGAAGCACGAGTGTGGTGTTGCCATGGTCCGGTTACTGAAACCCTTGGAGTATTATCACGAGAAGTACGGTAGTTGGATGTATGGACTGAACAAGCTCTATTTGCTGATGGAAAAGCAGCATAACAGGGGGCAGGAAGGAGCGGGCTTAGCCTGCGTGAAGTTAGAGGCAAATGCCGGAGAGGAATATATGTTCCGTGAACGGGCCGTCGGGACCGGAGCTATTACCGAGATATTTGCCGCAGTTCACGAACACTACAAGGATTTAACCCCCGAGCAACTCAACGATCCGCTATTCGCCAAAGCCAACCTACCTTTCGCCGGAGAGCTTTATATGGGCCACCTCCGTTACAGTACCACCGGAAAATCCGGAATCTCTTATATCCATCCTTTTTTACGACGCAATAACTGGCGTGCAAAGAACCTTGCCGTTTGCGGAAATTTCAACCTGACAAATGTTCATGAGGTATTCGAGGAGATCACGGCGATCGGCCAGCATCCCCGGAAATATTCCGATACGTATATTATGCTGGAGCAGCTGGGACACCGGCTGGACCGGGAAGTGGAGCGCCTGTACCAAAAGTGTGAGGCGGAAGGATTGAGAGGGATGGATATCACGCATGCCATCGAGGATCAAATCGATTTGTCGAACGTGCTGAAGCGCTGTACTCCGGGCTGGGATGGTGGTTTCGTGATTTGCGGTATCACCGGTAGTGGCGAGTCGTTTAGCGTACGGGACCCGTGGGGAATCCGTCCGGCCTTCTATTATGCGGATGATGAGATTATCGTGTTGGCTTCCGAGCGTCCGGTTATACAAACCGTGATGAACGTGCAGGTAGAGAATATCCGGGAGTTGAATCGGGGAGAGGCGATACTCGTCAACAAGAAAGGCGAGTGGCATATCTCCCAGATCGTGGAGCCGAAAGAGAATAAGGCTTGTTCCTTCGAGCGTATCTACTTCTCACGGGGTAGCGACGTGGATATTTACAGGGAAAGGAAGCGTTTGGGAGATAATCTCGTGCATCCGATCTTGAAAGCGGTGGATTATGATTTGAATCATACCGTCTTCTCTTTTATCCCGAATACGGCCGAGGTCGCTTATTTCGGGATGCAGGAGGGGTTGAACAACTATTTGAATAAGCTGAAAAAAGAATGGATCGCCGATCGTAGTCACCTGCTCAGGGAAGAGGAACTGGAGCAAATCCTTTCCATGCGAGTCCGCTCGGAGAAAGTAGCTATAAAAGATATAAAATTACGTACATTTATCGCTGAGGGCAATAGCCGCAATGATCTGGCGGCGCACGTATATGATATTACTTACGGAAGTATTGAACCTTTTATCGATAATCTGGTTGTGATAGATGATAGCATCGTGCGGGGTACTACCTTACGCCAGAGTATTATCGGTATCTTGGATCGCCTGCATCCGAAGAAAATCGTGATCGTAAGTTCTTCTCCGCAGGTACGTTACCCGGATTATTACGGTATCGATATGTCCCGGATGAACGAGTTTATCGCTTTTAAGGCTGCGGTGGCCCTGTTACGTGACCGGGGGATGGAATACGTGATCTTGGACGCTTATCAGAAGGCGAAGCGACAACAAACAGCGGCGGATGGTCCGTTGGTGAATTACGTAAAGGAGATATACGCCCCGTTTACGGACGAGGAGATATCCGTTAAGATGGTGGAGTTGCTTACACCGGCCGGGACACAGGCGAAAGTAGAGATCGTCTACCAGACTTTGGAGGGCTTGCATGCCTCTTGTCCGGAGCATCCGGGTGACTGGTATTTCTCCGGCGATTACCCGACACCGGGCGGGACTCGGTTAGTGAACGAGGCTTTTATTCACTATATGGAAGAAGAATATTTAGTGAAATGACACAACATACAGATTCTATGCAGACAAACAGAACAGCAACTTTGATGTTAGACGACGATACCGTCTTCCGTGGCTACTCTTTCGGCTATGAGAGACCGGTGGCTGGCGAGGTCGTGTTCAATACCGCTATGACCGGATATCCGGAGAGCTTGACGGACCCTTCGTACGCAGGCCAGTTGATGGTGTTGACTTATCCGCTCGTTGGTAACTACGGTGTCCCGCCTCGTACGTTCGAGCCGAACGGGATCGCTACGTTTATGGAGAGCGAGAAGATCCATGCCGAGGCGATTATCGTTAGCGATTACAGCCATGAGTATAGCCACTGGAACGCCGAGTGCAGTTTGGGCGACTGGTTGAAGGAGGAGAAGATCCCGGGCATATACGGTATCGATACGCGTGCGTTGACTAAGAAATTGCGTGAGCATGGCGTGATGATGGGACGTATCGTTATCGGCGATGCCGATAACGAAATTGGAAATGGGGAATTGAAGATCGAGGATTATGAGCATGTGAACTATGTGGATCGGGTATCGTGCAAGGAGATTATTTGTTACCTGCCCGATGGTACGAGCCAGACCTGTTCTTTATCGGAAGCCTCCGATTCTCGATTCTCGATTCTCAATTCTCAATTCCTAAAGCGCGTCGTGCTTTTGGACTGCGGCGTGAAACATAACATCATCCGTTGCCTGTTGAGGCGTAACGTGGCGGTGATCCGTGTGCCTTGGGACTACGACTTCAATCAGCTGGAATACGATGGCTTGTTTATCAGCAACGGTCCGGGCGATCCGGATACTTGCGATGCCGCCGTGCGGAATATCCGTAAGGCGCTTTCCGGGGATAAGCCGATTTGCGGTATTTGCATGGGTAACCAGTTGTTGGCGAAAGCCGGCGGTGCTTCTATCTATAAATTGAAGTACGGTCATCGTAGCCATAACCAGCCGGTACGTATGGTAGGCACGGAGAAATGCTTCATCACCTCGCAGAACCATGGTTACGCCGTGGATAACGATACGCTGGGTGAGGAGTGGGAACCGCTGTTCATCAATATGAATGACGGGACGAACGAGGGTATCAAGCATAAGACGAAGCCTTTCTTCTCCTCTCAGTTCCATCCCGAGGCTTGCAGCGGGCCGCTGGATACGGAGTTCATGTTTGATAAATTCACGGAATTGTTGTAGCCGGGGATTTACGCCCACCCTAAACGAGGGATTAGGGCAACCCTAAATGAGTGTTTAGGTCTACCCTAAACGGGTGTTTAGGCTTACCCTAAAAGAGAACATTAAAAAAAGTAAAGCAATGAAAGAAGATATAAAGAAAGTCCTGATACTCGGTTCCGGAGCCTTGAAGATTGGTGAGGCGGGCGAGTTCGATTATTCAGGCAGCCAAGCCCTGAAGGCGATTAAGGAAGAGGGGATTCAAACGGTATTGATCAATCCGAATATCGCTACGGTACAGACATCGGAAGGAGTTGCGGACACGGTTTATTTCCTGCCCGTTACTCCTTTTTTTGTGGAAAAGGTGATCGAGAAGGAACGTCCGGAAGGTATCTTGCTCGCTTTCGGCGGGCAGACGGCGTTGAATTGTGGCGTGGCTCTTTACCAAAGCGGCGTGCTGGAGAAGTATGGCGTGAAGGTATTGGGTACCCCGGTGCAGGCTATCATGGATACCGAGGATCGGGAGTTGTTCGTACGCAAGCTGGATGAGATCGACGTGAAGACGATCAAGAGCGAGGCCGTGGAGAACGCCGCTGACGCTCGTCGTGCGGCCGCTGAGCTGGGGTATCCGGTCATCGTCCGTGCCGCTTATGCGCTGGGGGGCTTGGGTTCCGGTTTCTGCGACAATGAGGAAGAATTGGACGTGTTGGTAGAGAAGGCTTTCTCTTTCTCTCCGCAAGTATTGGTGGAGAAAAGCTTGAAGGGCTGGAAAGAGGTAGAGTACGAGGTGGTGCGCGACCGCTTCGATAACTGCATCACGGTATGTAACATGGAGAATTTCGACCCGCTGGGAATCCATACGGGAGAGTCTATCGTGATTGCCCCCTCGCAGACCTTGAGTAATACGGATTATCATAAATTACGTGAGTTGGCGATCCGTATCATCCGCCATATCGGTATCGTGGGCGAGTGTAACGTGCAATACGCTTACGATCCGGAGAGTGAGGATTACCGGGTGATCGAGGTGAACGCCCGCTTGAGCCGTTCTTCGGCCTTGGCTTCTAAGGCGACCGGTTATCCGTTGGCTTTCGTGGCCGCTAAATTAGGCTTGGGCTACGGTTTGTTCGACTTGAAAAACTCCGTGACGAAAACGACTAGCGCTTTCTTTGAGCCGGCTCTCGATTACGTGGTATGTAAGATCCCTCGCTGGGACTTGGGTAAGTTCCATGGTGTGGCTCGTGAGTTGGGTTCCAGCATGAAGTCGGTTGGCGAGGTGATGGCGATCGGACGTACTTTCGAGGAGGCTATCCAGAAGGGCTTGCGTATGATCGGGCAGGGTATGCACGGTTTCGTGGAGAATAAGGAGTTGGTGATCGAGGATATCGATAAGGCTTTGCATGAGCCTACCGATCGCCGTATCTTCGTTATCTCGAAGGCATTCCGGGCCGGTTATACGGTAGACCAGATTCATGAGCTTACCAAGATAGACCGATGGTTCCTACAGAAACTATATGGAATCATGCAGACCTCCAAGGAGCTTCACGCTTTCGATATGAAGGGGATCCAACGTTGGCGCATCAATCCGGAGTTGATCCGCCGGGCGAAGATACAAGGGTTCTCTGATTTCCAGATCGCACGGGCGATCGGTCTCGACGGGGATGTGGAGAAGGGTATGATGTTGGTTCGCCAGTTCCGTAAGGAGCATGGCATTCTTCCGGTGGTGAAACAGATCGATACCTTGGCCGCCGAGTATCCGGCGCGGACGAATTACCTGTACCTGACGTATAGCGGTACGGAAAACGACGTGACGTACTTGGGCGATCATCGCTCGATTGTCGTGCTGGGTTCCGGCGCTTATCGCATCGGTAGCTCGGTGGAGTTCGACTGGTGTGGCGTGCAGGCCTTGAATACGATCCGTAAGGAGGGCTATCGTTCCGTGATGATCAACTACAATCCCGAGACGGTGTCTACCGACTATGATATGTGCGATCGTCTTTATTTCGATGAGCTTACCTTCGAGCGTGTGATGGATATCCTCGAGCTGGAGAACCCGCACGGCGTGATCGTCTCCACCGGCGGCCAGATCCCGAATAACTTGGCGATGCGTTTGGACGAGCAGCATGTGAATATCTTGGGGACATCCGCCAAGAGCATCGATAATGCCGAGGACCGTGAGAAGTTCTCCGCCATGTTGGATCGTATTGGCGTGGATCAACCCCGCTGGAAAGAGCTTTCTTCCATGGAGGATATCAATGGCTTCGTGGCGGAGGTAGGCTTCCCCGTGTTGGTTCGCCCGAGTTACGTGCTGAGTGGTGCCGCCATGAATGTCTGCTCGAATCAAGAGGAGTTGGAGCGTTTCTTGAAATTGGCCGCCAACGTCAGCCAAAAGCATCCGGTGGTGGTAAGTCAGTTCATCGAGCATGCGAAAGAGGTGGAGATGGATGCCGTGGCCGATCATGGCGAGATCGTGATGTATGCCATTAGCGAGCATATCGAGTTTGCCGGGGTTCATTCCGGCGACGCTACGATTCAGTTCCCGGCCCAGAAATTATATGTGGAGACGGTTCGTCGTATCAAGCGTATCAGTAAGCAGATCGCTAAGGAGCTGAATATCTCCGGCCCGTTCAATATCCAATATCTGGCGAAGGGCAATGAGATCAAGGTGATCGAGTGCAACCTTCGTGCCAGCCGTTCCTTCCCGTTCGTGAGCAAGGTGCTGAAGATAAACTTCATCGAGTTGGCTACCCGTGTCATGCTGGGCTTGCCGGTAGAGAAACCGAATAAGAATGAGTTCGATTTGGATTACGTGGGTATCAAGGCCTCTCAATTCTCGTTCAATCGCTTGCAGAAAGCCGATCCGGTATTAGGGGTCGATATGGCTTCCACGGGCGAGGTGGGTTGTCTGGGCGACGATGTATCCGAGGCGGTGTTGACGAGTATGCTCGCTGTCGGGCAACGGGTTCCGGAGAAGAATATCCTCCTGTCCACCGGTACGCCGAAGCAGAAGGTAGCCATGCTGGATGCCGCTAAGATGTTGGCGACGAAAGGCTACAACCTATTCGCTACGGGAGGTACGCACCGTTTCTTGGCGGAGAATGGCATTCCGAGTACGAAGGTGTACTGGCCGAGCGAGAAGGGAGAACCGCAGGCGCTTAAGATGCTTCATGAGAAGCAGATCGATATGGTCGTGAATATCCCTCGTGACCTTTCCGCCGGCGAGCTTGACAACGGCTATAAGATCCGCCGTGCCGCCATCGACCTGAATATCCCGTTGATTACGAATGCCCGTCTGGCGAGCGCTTTCATTCAAGCCTTCTGTACCTTGAGCGTAGATGATATCTGCATCAAGAGTTGGCAGGAATATAAATAAATGGGGGCTTGATGTAAATCAAGTGGTATTTATTTCGTAAGTTTGCGGAAACAAACAAAAACAACCATGAATATGGATACAGCGATATTTATAGCTCGCAGGATTGCGGCGCAATCGATTCTACTCAGTGAGGAAGCCGCCCAGAAACTGGCCTCTATCTTAATCCGGACAGAATTGAAAAAAGGCGCCCTGTTTTTGAGCGAAGGAGAGGTTTGTACGCAACTCGGTTATGTCTATAAGGGAATGGTTCGCCAGTTTTACTTCAAGAATAAGAAAGAGCTGACCGAGCATTTCGCCAGCGAGGACAACATCTTCATTTGCATCGAGAGCTTCTTGCGCCAGCGTCCCGCTAATCTGTTGGTGGAGGCCTTGGAGAATACGGTGCTGTATGGCATTCCTCATGATCCTTTATTGGCATTGTGCGCCGAGGATTACGAGATCGAGGTCATGTATCGCCGCCTGTTGGAGAATTCGCTGATCCTGTCTCAACGGAAGGCGGATTTCCTTCGTTTCGAGACCGCTAATGAACGTTATGCCCGCTTATTGAAAGAACACCCTGAGATCGTGCAGCGTGCCCCCTTGTCCCATATCGCCTCTTATTTGCTGATGACTCCCGAGACATTAAGCAGGGTAAGGGCCAATATGCAGCTATGAGGGGCTTGTAGGTGTTAATTATATACGGTGTCGTATATGATATATAAGATAAAATTAGTATGAAGGTAGGATTATTTATCCCATGTTACATTAACGCGGTGTACCCCGAAGTGGGTATCGCCTCGTATAAATTGTTGAGGCATGTGGGTGTGGATGTCGATTATCCGATGGACCAGACCTGTTGCGGACAACCCATGGCGAACGCCGGCTTCGAGGATGAGGCGGCTCGCTTGGCCCTCCGGATGGAGGAACAGTTTAAGAACTATGACTACGTGGTAGGCCCCTCGGCCAGTTGCGTAGCCTTCGTAAAAGAGAACCATCCCCATATATTGGGAAAGCGGGATCACGTTTGTATGAACAGTAAGAAGATTTATGATATCTGCGAGTTCTTGCACGACGTGGTGAGACCGGGATCCCTGCCGGCCGTTTTCCCGCATAAGGTGAGTATCCATAATAGTTGCCACGGGGTGCGTGAGTTGCATCTCTCGTCGCCCAGCGAGCGTAATATCCCGTACTATTCCAAGTTACGTGATCTCCTTTCCTTGGTGAAAGGTATCGAGGTGTTCGAGCCGAAGCGGGTGGACGAATGTTGCGGTTTCGGCGGTATGTTCGCCATCGAGGAGCCTGAGGTCTCTACTTGCATGGGACAAGACAAGGTAAAGGATCATATGAGTACCGGCGCCGAGTATATCACCGGGGCGGATAGCTCTTGCCTGATGCATATGGAAGGGGTTATCAAGCGAGAGAAACTTCCGATCAAGACTATTCACATCGTTCAAATATTAGCGTCCGGATTATGAGTACGAAACATGCTATAGCAGCGGCCCGTTTCCTAGAGAATAAGGAGAATGAGGCTTGGCACGACCATACGCTTTGGATGGTACGTACCAAACGGGATAAGATGAGCCATTCGCTTCCCGAGTGGGAGCGGTTGAGAGAGTTGGCCTCGGAGATCAAGCTTTACTCCAACAGCCATCTGGACACGCTTCTGGAGGAGTTCGAGAAAAATGCGATCGCCAACGGGGCTATCGTGCATTGGGCGAAAGATGCCGAGGAGCATAACGAGATCGTCTTGCGGATCTTGCGCCAGCATGATGCCCGGAACCTGATCAAGAGCAAATCGATGCTGACGGAGGAATGCCATATGAACGAGTTCTTGATGTCGAAAGGAATCGATGTGGTGGAGAGCGATTTGGGTGAGCGTATCTTGCAATTGATGCATTTGGCCCCGAGCCATATCGTGATGCCGGCGATCCATATCAAACGGGAGCAGATCAGCGAGATGATGGAGCGTGAGATGGGAACGGAGAAAGGGAATATCGACCCTACCTACCTGACGCATGCCGCCCGTAAGAATCTGCGTGAGAAATTCCTGCATGCCGACGTGGCGATGACGGGCGCTAACTTCGCTGTCGCCTCTACGGGCGAGATCGTGGTTTGTACCAATGAGGGAAACGCCGATATGGGAACCTCCTTCCCGAAGGTGCATATCGCTACGATGGGGATGGAGAAGATCGTACCGAATCTGGAGGCATTGGGCGTATTCACTCGTTTGCTGGCTCGTTCGGGTACGGGGCAACCCATCACGTCTTATACTTCTCATTACCGCCGTCCGCCCGAGGGACAAGAGTTCCATATCATTATCGTGGATAACGGGCGCAGTGATATCTTGGCGAAACCGGATCATATCCGTACGTTGAATTGTATCCGTTGTGGCGAGTGCATGAATACCTGTCCGGTATATCGCAGGAGTGGTGGCTATTCGTATACGTATTTCATTCCGGGACCGATCGGGATCAACTTGGGTATGCTGAGGAATCCGGAGGAATATTCGGATAACGTATCGGCTTGCTCCTTATGTCTTTCTTGCTCGAACGTTTGTCCGGTAAAGATCGATTTGGGCGAGCAGATTTACCGTTGGCGGCAAGATTTGGATAAGATCGGTAAGGCGAGCAAGGAGAAGAAAGTGATGTCTTTCGGCATGAAGTTCTTGATGGAACGTCCGGGATTGTTCAATACGGCGTTGAAGTTTGCTCCGGTAGTGAATCATTTGCCCCGTTTCATGGTCTACAATGGCTTGAACGCTTGGGGCAAGGGACGTGAGCTTCCGGCTTTCGCCAAGGAGTCGTTTAATGATATGTGGAAGAATAATAAGGTGAGATAATGAGTAGTAAAGATTCTATATTGGCGAGTATCCGTCGTCATACGGGTGCACGCCACGAGATGCCTGAGCTTACGTTGGAGGCGATTACCTATGCGGATAAGTTGGCTACGTTCTCGGAGGTGTTAGCCGGGGCGGGTGGCAAGGCCATCGAGTTAAAGCCCGGCGAGGATGTGAATGAGGTGATCCGCCGTGAGTTTCCGGAGGCGAAACGTATCGCCTCGAATTTGAAGGAGATTACTTGCGCTACCTTTAACCCAGATGGGCTGACCGATCCCCGGGAGTTGAACGGAACGGACGTATCTGTGGTGGAGGGTAGTTTCGGCGTGGCGGAGAATGCCGCTGTCTGGTTACCCCGTCAGGTACGTTATAAAGGTCTGTACTTTATCTCGAACGCTTTGGTGATCTTGTTGGACAAGACTCAATTGGTTCATACGATGAATGAGGCTTACCGCCGTACTGCCACTATGGATTATGATTACGGAGTCTTCATGTCCGGTCCCTCAAAGACTGCTGATATTGAACAAGCCTTGGTATTCGGGGCGCATGGCCCGATCCGGGTAGTAGTCCTGTTAAGATAAAACCTATACCCATTTGTAGAGACGGGGCACGCCCCGTCTCTACAAGTTGTACGTTATTTACAGCTCTCCAATATTTCCCGTGCCACGCTACCCGTTACATTCTTCGCCTCCCCGAAGGCGGCGTTTCGTTCATTGAAGCGATTCTCGATCTCGGTGATTGTCGTATCGCCGATCTTCTCTTGGCTGAGGCGGGTAGATAAACCGAGGCTTTGGAAAAATTGCTCAGTCTTCTCGATGGCTTGGCTTACCCGTTCTTCTGTCGTTCCACTATTGATACCCCATACCCGTTCGCCGTATTGCAGGATCTTGCCCTCTTTCTGCTTGCGAAGGGTGCGTAAGGTTCCGGGGAAGACGATCGCTAAGGTCGCTCCATGCGTCAATCCGTGAAGGGCGGTTAGCTCGTGTCCGATCATATGGGTAGCCCAGTCCTGCGTTACGCCCATAGCGATAAAGCCGTTCAAGCCCATCGTGGCGGATAGCATGAAATCTGCCATCAGGTCGTAATTCCTCGGATCTTCCTTAATCTTCGGGGCGATCTCAACCAAGGTACTTAAAATACTTTCCGCCCAATGATCCATCAAGCGGGATTGGTCGGTCGTAGTCATATATTGCTCCATCACGTGGACGAAGGTATCGGCGATACCGCAAGCCACTTGATACGGGGGCAGGCTGAAGGTCGTCTCCGGGTCCAAGATCGAGAACACGGGGAAATTACTGTAGAACGGGAATTTCTCTTGCGTCTCTTTCCGGGAGATCACGGCCCCGCTATTCATCTCGGAACCCGTGGCGGGCAGGGTCAGTACGGTACCCATGGGCACGGTATGATAGTAATACCCTTTCTGTACCAATTCCCAAGGATCACCGTCGTACTGGATGCCGGCGGAGATTAGCTTCGTCCCGTCTATGACGGAGCCACCGCCTACCGCCAATAGGAAATCCACCTGCTTGCCTTTCGCTATCTGGATAGCTTCTCGCAAGGTCTCGATGGTGGGATTAGGCTCGATGCCCCAGAACTCGATATAGTCACGATCCTTTAGCGCCTTGATCACTTGGTCGTACACACCGTTTTGCTTTACGCTACCTCCTCCGAAGGTGATCATGATGCGATGCACCATCGGGATGGCCGTACTCAGTTTCTCAATCATGCCCTTACCGAATAATAAACGGGTTGGGTTGTGAAAAGTGAAGTTATTCATAGGACTATTTACTGTTTTTATATGTAAACATGAATAGGGTTCCTATTGTTTTAGGGCTTCCAGTAACTTATCGACCGCCTCGGCGGGAGTAGCTTCGCTCTTTAGTAACTGTACGAACTTACTGCCGATGATGGCACCGGAAGAATGGGCTATCGCCGCCTCGAAAGTGGCTTTATTGCTGATGCCGAAACCTACCAAGCGGGGATTCTGTAGGTTCATGGCGTTGATACGACGGAAATAGGCCTGCTTCTGCTCGTTGAAGTCTTGTTGGGCTCCGGTCGTGGCTGCGCTGGATACCATATAGATAAACCCGCTGGTATGGGCATCGATCAGCCGGATTCGTTCCTCGGAGGTCTCTGGGGTGATCAGCATGATCATTTTTAGGTCATGGCGATCGGCGATCTCCTTGTAGTCGGAGATATAATCGGCATAAGGCAGGTCGGGGATGATCATTCCGTCTACGCCGGCCTCTATGCAACTCTCGCAGAATTTCTCGAAACCGTATTGCATGATGGGGTTCAGGTAGCCCATCAAGATGATCGGGATCTGTACTTCGCTCCGGATCTCTTTCAATTGCTCGAATAAGAGATGCAGTGACATCCCGTTACGCAACGCTTGCGTGGCGGCCTCTTGGATGACAGGGCCGTCTGCCATCGGGTCGGAGAAAGGGATTCCTACTTCTACCATGTGGATACCTTTAGTCTGTAAGGCTTTTAAGATGCTTGCCGTATCGTTTAAGTTCGGATAACCGGCGGTGAAATAGACGGAGAGTATTCCGTCTTTCTGGGTCTGGAATAAGTTTGTGATGCGATTCATTTTGAATTCTATTTTAAAAATACTATCAGACGGTGGGAGACGGGGCACGCCCTGTCTCTACAGCTGGATGTAAAATTTGTTGGATGAAATTCTTTAGTTTGTCGACGTCTTTCAATCCCGGCTCAATCTCGAAGCCACTGTTGAGGTCGATACCCGCGAAACGGGGATGCCGGAAGTTCCGGATCGCCTCTGCGTTTTCCGGACGGATGCCTCCGCTGAGCAAGAAGGGAGTCTCTCCTTTATACTCGGTTAGGATGGACCAATCGAAACGTTTGCCTGAGCCTCCATAGCCCTCGCATCTCGTATCGAAAAGGAAATAATCCACTCGGCCCTCATACTCCTTGGTCTTCTTGAAATCCTCTTTGGAGGCGATCGGGAAGGTTTTGATTAAGGAGTATCCTCTTTTCTGTAGGGTGTGGCAATCTTCCGGCGATTCGTTACCGTGAAGTTGGAGATAGTCTAGCTTGTAGGCGGAGGCTTTCTCCATCATGGACTCGATGGTAGCGTTGACGAAAACGCCCACTTTTTTAGTTGATAGTTGACAGTTGACAGTTGACAGTTGCGACAAGCGGTATTTAACTGTCAATTGTCCACTGTCCACTGTCCACTGCTTCGTCGGGCTTTGCCCGATGAAGCGCGGGGAGCGTTCGTAGAAGATGAGGCCGATCCAGTTGACGGCTAGGGCGGAGACTTCTTGGATGTTCCGGGAGTCTCGCATTCCGCATACTTTGATGATCATGCCAGTCCTCCTATAAAATCGGCTAGGGTATCGCCCGGCCTCTCGGTTTTCATGAAGGTCTCTCCGATCAGGAATCCGCGGAAACCGGCCTCACGCAATCGGCGTACGGTATCGGTCTCGGAGATTCCGCTCTCGGACACTAAAAGAGGGGAGAAGCCTCGCATCTTATCGACCAACTTGAATGAGTTGTTTACGTCCGTATGGAAGGTGCCGAGATTGCGGTTGTTCACGCCGAGCATATCGATATCCGCATTCAGGTATTTGAGCTCGTCCTCGCTATGGACTTCCAGCAAGACTTCCAATTGCAGGCTATGGGCGGTCTCGGCGAGTACCCGGCATTCTTCTTCTGTAAGGGCGGCGGCGATCAACAAGACAGCGTCGGCGCCCATCACCCGGGCTTGGAAGAGTTGGTAGGTATCGATGATGAAGTCCTTGCGAAGTAACGGGAGATCCACCAGCTTGCGGGCCTTTTGCAAGTCGCCCAAGGAACCTCCGAAGAAATCCCCGTCCGTAAGGATCGAGCAGGCGAAGGCGCCTCCGGCCTCGTAAGCGGGCACCACGTCGGCGATATTCGCACCCGGATGCAGCCAGCCCTTGGAGGGGCTTTTACGCTTGAACTCGGCGATAATACCGGAGGGGGATGATTCCAGCGCCGCACGCATGGAACGTGTGTCACGCTCCATACGGTCGCTACCTAGAGCCAATAAGGTCTGTAAGCTTACGGCCTGTTTTTGCCGGGCTACCTCGATGCGCTTATTGGCGATAATATCTTGTAAGATGTCCTTTTTCATAGGATATGTTTCTTTATCAATGGTTCAAAGATATAAATTTACGGAATGTAGCCAATGCTTTTCCGCTTTCCAGTGATTCACGTGCCTCGGCGATACACGTCTCGATCTTTTTCTCAGGACAGATCACTTGGATGGCGAAGGCGGAGTTGGCGATCACGCAGCTCTTTTGGGCCTCTGTAGCCTTGTTCCCTAATACGGCGTCGAAGATACGGGCCGCTTCCTCCGGGGTCTCGCCGCCGTCGAGGTCCGCTTCCGTGCAACGTTTGAATCCGAGCATCTCCGGGGTATAAAGTTTCTCTTTCTCCGGCATGGCTACCTTGAAATCGGCCGTGATGGAGATCTCGTCGTAACCGTCCAAGCTATGTACCACGGCAAAGCGAGTGCCGCTCTCTTGGTACGTATAATTATATAGGCGGAGTAGCGGGAGGTTATATACGCCTAACAATTGGTAAGTAGGCATGGCCGGGTTGACCAGCGGGCCGAGCATATTGAAGAAACTGCGCACGCCGAGGCTCTTCCGTACCGGAGCTACCGCTTTTAGCGCCGGGTTGAACAAGGGTGCGTGGAGGTAGGCGATATGGCAGGTATCCATGGAGGTACGTAGCTTATCGATATCGTTCGTGAATTTTACGCCGTGTTGCTCCATCACGTTGCTGGCGCCGCTCACTGAGGTAGCCCCGTAGTTACCGTGCTTTACGACATTGTAACCGGCACCGGCCACTACGAAGCAGGAACAGGTACTGATGTTGAACGTGTTTTTTCCGTCGCCTCCGGTACCTACGATATCGATCGGTTTGTATTCGCTTAAATCTACCGGTACACGCATCTCCAGCAAAGCTTCCCGGAATCCGGTCAATTCCTCTACGGAGATACTGCGCATCAGAAATACGGTGATCAGACTGGCGATCTGGGAATCGTTGTAGCGTCCCTCCGCTATATTCTGGAGGATATTCCGGGCTTCTTCCCGGCCTAGATATTGGTGCTCGAATAATCTGTATAATATTTGCTTCATGTCTGTAATGTGTTGAATGATAAAATATTGCAGTTTTGCGATATTTCTTTATCGAAAAACTTTTGTTTCTCTAGGGGAAAACTCTTGTTTCTTGCTTGAGAAACATTAGTTTCACCATAGAGAAACTGATGTTTCGTTAGGAAGAAACTATAAGTGCCTTAGGAGGTAATTAGCGTTTCAGCCAGTTCTCTATAATTGTCTTCCCTTTGGGTGTCAACACGGATTCCGGATGGAATTGGATACCTCGTACATCGTACTCACGATGGCGCAAGCCCATGATCTGTCCTTCTTCCGTATCGACCGCCGTGATTTCCAGACAATCCGGGAAGTTTTCCTTGGAGACCGCCCAAGAATGATAACGCCCAACACGTATACCCGGTTCCAGTCCCTCGAAGATAGGATCTTTAGCGACAATCCGTATATCGGAGCAAACGCCGTGATGCACATCGGTAAGGTTTATCAATGTGGCGCCGAATGCCTCGCCGATGGCCTGCTCGCCTAGGCAGACACCTAGGATGCTCTTTGTCGGGGCGTACCGGCGGATCAAGGGGAGGAGGATGCCGGCTTCCTCGGGGATGCCCGGTCCCGGGGATAATAAGATCTTATCGAAACGCTCTATCTCTTCCAAGGAGATCTTGTCGTTGCGGTGTACCTCTACGTCCGCACCCAGTTCCTTCAATATATGTAGCAAATTGTAGGTGAAGGAATCGTAATTATCAAATAATAATATCTTCATTTTATATGTATTGTTGTTGTTGTAGAGACGGGGCACGCCCCGTCTCTACAACCGGATAATCAATTGATTAATTTCTCCGCTAGGTCTATCGCCTTCTTCAAGGCTCCCAGCTTATTGTTTACCTCTTGCAATTCACGCTCATCGTTGCTCTTAGCCACGATCCCGGCTCCCGCCTGATAGTAAAGTACGTTGCCACGGCTGACGAAGGTACGGATCGTGATCGCTTGGTTCAAATCACCATCCAGACCGATAAAGCCGATACAGCCGCCGTAAGCGCCCCGGTTATGATGCTCGATGTCGGTGATCAATTGCATGGCCCGTACTTTGGGGGCTCCGCTCAACGTGCCGGCGGGGAAGGTATCGACGTAGGTCTTTACCGGGTCGCTATCGGTGTTGATCTCGCCGCTCACGCGGGATACGAGGTGGATGACGTGGCTGTAGTATTGTACCTCCTTATAGAAATCCACTTGCACGTCGTGGGCGTTCCGGCTTAGGTCGTTGCGGGCGAGGTCTACCAGCATCACGTGCTCGGCGTTCTCCTTGGGGTCGGCAAGCAGGGCCTCGGTACGCTGCTTGTCTACCTCGATATTACCGGTACGGAAAGCGGTCCCGGCGATCGGGTCGATGCTGGCGTGTCCGCCCGTTACCTTGCAATGCGTCTCGGGGGAAGAGCCGAAGATACGGAAACCTCCGAAATCGAAATAGAACAAATAAGGAGAGGGGTTGATACTGCGAAGAGCCCGGTACACCTTGAAGTCGTCTCCCTTGAACGGTTGCTCGAAGCGACGGCTCAATACGATCTGGAAGACATCTCCCCTGAGGCAGTGCTTGATGCCTTGGCGGACCATCGCCTTGTATTCCTCGCCGGTGATCGGGGAGGTCTCGGGACCCGCTGTCTGGAAGTTGTAGGAGGCGAAGTTACGATTCTCTATCAATGTCTCGATTTCTTCCAGCCGGCTAGCCTCGTCCTCTTGGAGCATCTCCACTAGGGTCAGCTCGTTCTTGAAATGATTGAAGACAAGGATATACTTATATAATATGTATAGCATATCGGGGGCGTCGTTCTCCTCGTGATGAACTTCCATGACCGGGATGTTCTCGAAATAACGGACGGCATCGAAAGCCGTGTAACCGAATAATCCGCAGACTTTCTTGTCCGCTCCCTCCACCTTGAAGCGGCCGAGGAATGCGTTCATCGCCTCGGGTACGTTATAGTCTTCGGTGAGCGGGGTAACCTCACGGGTCTCGTCGGGGAAGGTCGCCGTGCATTCCCCGTTGTTGATACCGATGCTCGCCAAGGGGCGGAGCGCTATAAAGGAAAGGCTATTCTCGTTTCCGTGAAAGTCTGAGCTTTCCAACAGGGCCGATTCCGGGTAGATATCCCGCACCTTCAGATAGATGCTTACGGGAGTGTGAAGGTCGCCCATCACCTTCTTGCTTATTGTCCTAAAGGTATAATCCATCATATAATTTTCAATTTTCAATTCTCAATTTATAATTAATGTAAGTGTCCATATCTTTATCGCCACGGCCCGAGACAGTCAGTACCACCACCTCTTCCGGCTTGAAGTTTACCTTGGCCAAGGCTCCCAAGGCATGGGCGCTTTCCAAGGCCGGGATGATTCCTTCCAAACGGGTCAACTCGAAAGCAGCCTCCAACGCCTCGTCATCATCGACCGCTAGGATTTGCGCACGGTGCTTTACGGAGAGGTTCGCATGGATCGGGCCGATGCCCGGGTAATCCAAGCCGGCGGAAACAGAATAAGGTTCCTCGATCTGTCCGTCCTCGTTCTGCATGACCAAGGTACGTGCCCCGTGGATGATGCCCTCTTTACCCAATTGGATCGTGGCGGCGCTCATGCCGGAGTGGATGCCCTTGCCGCCGGCCTCGGCCAAGACGATCTTCACCCGCTCGTCGTCCACGAAATGATAGATCGTACCGGCGGCGTTACTTCCCCCGCCTACGCAAGCGATCAGGTAATCCGGGTGATCCCTTCCTTCCTTCTCCAGCAGTTGCTTCTTGATCTCCTCGCTGATAACGGATTGCAGCCGGGCTACCATATCCGGATAAGGATGGGGGCCTACCGTAGAACCGATAATATAATACGTATCCGAAGGATGACAGCACCAGTCACGGATCGCCTCGTTCGTGGCGTCTTTCAAGGTCATGTTTCCCGAGGTCACGGGCACGACGGTAGCTCCCAGCATTTCCATCTTCTGTACGTTGGCATGTTGGCGTTCCACGTCTGTCTTCCCCATATAAACGATACATTCCATATTCATCAAGGCACATACCGTAGCCGTAGCCACTCCATGCTGTCCGGCACCCGTCTCGGCGATGATACGGGTCTTCCCCATGCGGCGAGCTAGGAGGATCTGGCCGATCGTATTGTTGATCTTATGTGCTCCGGTATGGTTCAAGTCTTCCCGTTTCAAATAGATCTTACATCCGTATTTCTCGCTCAACCGTTTGGCCAAGTAAAGAGGGGAGGGGCGGCCTACATAATCACGCAATAACTGATCGAACTCTTCCTTGAAGCTATCACTCTCCAACACTTGCAGATAGGTATTCTGTAAATTTTCCACGCATTGATGAAGGATCTCGGGAACATAGGCCCCGCCGAACTCACCATAGTAACCATTCTTGTCAACTTGATACGTTTTCATCTTTTATCTATTTTAGTTATTTTCCTTTTGAATTTGCCATAAAAAGAAAAGAGGCCTGCCGCAAGTGCGACAGACCTCTTTATATCTTTATGTAGTGTTTATATATACATACGAGTCTTCGTTCCTTACGACCTTTTGAGTTGTACGGAGCGCCACCACCAATATGTATTTACTATGAATGTTCTCATGACTCTGTTTTGTTATTACGGCAGCAAATATATGGAATCTTTGACAAACAGCAAATAAAATCGTGTTTTTTTTATGAATGAGATAAAAAAGATCAGAAGGTCTATTAAAACTGCTCTATTGACAAATTGTAATTTATTGAGCCTTGTATAGACGTGTATTGGCGTTTTTGGTATTTGTTTTTATTATTTTGAAGAATAATTTGCTTTCAAAATAATAGTTTCTACCTTTGCGGAAACAATAAAAAACGATTAATATTTCTAATATGGATACTAAATTAACTGGAAAAACTCGCATAGAGAGCGATTTGATCGGCGCTCGTGAAATCCCCGCCGAAGCATTATACGGAGTTCAAACCTTGAGAGGAATCGAGAATTTCTCAATCAGTAAATTCCGTTTGAGTGAATATCCTTTATTCATTAAAGGATTAGCTATAACAAAAATGGCGGCTGCCATGGCTAACTTTGAATTAGGCTTGCTCACCGTAGAGCAAAAAGACGCTATCATCGCCGCTTGTGGGGAGATTCTCGATGGTAAACATCACGACCAGTTCCCGGTGGATATGATCCAAGGCGGAGCGGGTACCACTACGAATATGAACGCGAATGAGGTGATCGCCAACCGTGCCTTGGAGCTGATGGGGCATGAGCGAGGTGAATACCAATACTGCTCACCGAACGACCATGTGAACTGCTCGCAATCCACGAACGACGCATATCCGACCGCTATCCATATCGGTATGTATTTTAAGCATCTTCAATTGCTTCCCCATTTGGAGGAATTGATCGCCTCTTTCCGTAAGAAAGGGGAGGAGTTCTCGCGGATTATCAAGATGGGACGTACGCAGTTGGAGGATGCCGTACCTATGACGTTGGGGCAGACCTTTAATGGCTTCGCCAGCATCTTGCAGGATGAGATCGCTCACTTGAATGAGGCCGCCGTCGATTTCTTGGTGGTTAATATGGGAGCTACCGCTATCGGTACGGGTATTTGTGCCGAGCCGGGATACGCGGAGAAATGTATTGCGGCTTTACGTGAGATAACCGGATGGGATATCCGTCTCTCCTCCGATTTGGTAGGAGCTACCTCGGATACTTCTTGCTTGGTAGGCTATGCTTCCGCCATGAAGCGGGTTTGCGTGAAGATGAATAAGATATGTAATGACCTTCGCTTGTTGGCAAGCGGCCCTCGTTGCGGTTTGGGTGAGTTTAACTTGCCTGCTATGCAGCCGGGTTCTTCTATCATGCCGGGTAAGGTGAATCCTGTGATCCCGGAGGTGATGAACCAGATCGCTTATAAGGTAATGGGTAATGAATTATGTGTGACCATGGCCGGGGAAGCCGCCCAGATGGAGCTGAACGCCATGGAGCCGGTGATGGCACAATGCTGCTTCGAGTCCGTGGATTTGCTGATCAATGGTTTCGATACCTTGCGTACCCGTTGCGTGGACGGTATTATCGCTAACGAGGATCGTTGCCGTGAGGAGGTACATCATAGCATCGGCGTGGTGACGGCCTTGAATCCGGTAATCGGCTATAAGAACTCGACCAAGATCGCGAAGGAGGCGTTGGAGACCGGCGTTAGCGTTTATCAATTGGTACTGGATCATGGTATCTTGACCAAGGAGGAATTGGATACGATCTTAAGCCCGGAGAATATGATCAAGCCGGTGAAGTTGGATATCAAGCCTCGCCGTTAATCGAGTCCTATTATATAATGTATACCATTTGTGGACCGTATAGGTGGATTTTTCCATCCTATGCGGTCTTTTTTTAGATTATAATCTCTATCTTTGGACTGACTTAATTCTAATAATCATGATAAATAGACGAGATTTTTTAAAGAACGCGTCCCTTTTCACCTTGGGTGGCCTGATGGCCGGAAAGGTCGGGATCGCAGATGCGGCTAAACCTGTCACTACTGAGACGATGGCCGCTAAGACAGTTGGTTTACAAATCTATTCTTTAGGCAAGGAACTTTATGCGGATGTACCCGGTGGATTGAAAAAGATCAAGCAAATGGGGTACACGAATCTGGAATTGGCCGGTTACAAGGAAGGCAAGATCGGCGGTGTAGACATGATGGAATTCAAGAAGATGGTGGATGATGCCGGATTGAAGATCACCAGTTCCCACGTGAATCCTCCGGTACGTGAGTACACGAAGGCCAATCGCTCCCAGATCTCCGAGTATTGGAAGAAGACGGCTGATGACCATGCCAAACTAGGCGTGAAGTACTTGATCCAGCCCGGGCAACCGAGTACCCGTAGCACCGAGGAAACCGCTTTCGTCTGCGAGATTTTTAACGAGGCGGGTAAGATCGTGAAAGCGGCCGGTATTCCTTTCGGCTATCACAACCATGAGATGGAGTTCGCCAAGGTAAATCCGGGCAGTACGGAGGCCAAGCTGGGAAGGCGTGTGAAAGGAGATTGCATCTATGAGTTGTTCTTGAAGAATACTGATCCTTCGCTTGTATTTTTCGAGATGGATGTTTATTGGGCCGTGATGGGACAACAAGATCCGATAGAGTGGTTGAAGAAATATCCGAATCGTATCAAGGTATTGCATATCAAGGACCGTGCTATTCTAGGCGAGTCTGGGATGATGAATTTCGAGAATATATTCCGGCAAGCTTATGCGAATGGAATCAAGGATTATTTCGTGGAGTTGGAGGGTATGCCTGACGGACGTTCCCAGTTTGAGGGCGTGAAAGGCTGCGTGGATTATTTATTAAAAGCACCGTTCGTGAAATAAGTCTTTTGACTCATTAAAAACACGCTCATGGCGGTAGGATGCTTCCTCCGTTATGAGCGTGTTTGTTCGTAAAGCAGCCATACCAATAAAGGGATATAGTCCTTTAATTCCGTCCGTAATATCTTGAGCGCTTGAGAGATGCGGTATGCGATTGTTTTGGGGGATACGCCTGTCCGCTCGGCGATCTCGTTGTAAGTCATTTCCTCGAAACGGTTCATCTCGAATGCCTTACGGTATTCATCCGGGAGCTCCCGGATGGCCTTGGAGGCCAAGGCCATCAGTTCTCCTATATAAAAATCAGGATTCTCGAATTGCTCTTGGAACTTGGCGTACAATCTCTCGTGCACTTGTTGCTTAACCTGTATGTGGCTGATCGTATTGAGGCATTTATTGCGGACAATCGTGAAGAGGAGTGATTTCAGGGACATGTCCGCTTCTAGGGATTTTCGGTTTTCCCACAGCCACATCATCACGTCTTGTACGATCTCCTCTGATTCTGGTACTGTTACATATTGGGAGGCGAAGGCGCACAATCCCCGGTAATATTGTTTGTACACGGTGTCGAACGCTTGTTCGTCTCCTGCGATAAGTTCTAGTGAAATTCGTTCTGCGTTCTCGTCCACAATAGTGTTTAAGTTTGTTTGGTTGCAAACTTAATGAATAATTCCGGATAAGAGGCATGAATCCCGCTACTTTTTCTTTCCTTGGTTGGCTACGGCTTCCATGAGTTTCTTGATTTCCTCCGGGTCGCCAAGGAAATAATCATTCACGAGTTTTAAGTCATCATCGAACTCGAACACGTATGGAACGGCTGTCGGGAGATTCAGATGAACGATCTCTTCATCGGAGATGTTTTTTAAATATTTGATGATTCCCCGCAAGCTGTTTCCGTGAGCGGCGACAAGGATCTGGTCGGCGGTCCGGAGCGTCGGGAAGATAACCTCTTTCCAATAAGGGAGAATCCGCTCAACCGTATCTTTCAAGGATTCCGTACGGGGCAACTCTTTATCCGGCACGTCTTTGTAGCGGATATCGAAGCGAGGGTTACGAGGGTCGCCTTCCGATAGGGGAAGCGGGGCTATATCGTAACTGCGACGCCAGATCAAGACCTGCTCGTCTCCATACTTTTGGGCGGTCTCGCTCTTGTTCAACCCTTGTAGCGATCCGTAATGTTTCTCGTTCAGCCTCCAGCTCTTCTCCACCGGGATCCAGTCTTGGTCCATGCGATCCAATACACAATTCAAGGTTTTGACGGCCCGTTTTAAATAAGAGGTATAGGCTTTATTGAACACATATCCTTTTTCTTTCAATAGGTTGCCGGCCCTATAAGCTTCGGCCACGCCTTTTTCTGTCAAATCCACATCGGTCCAACCGGTGAACCGGTTCTCTTTATTCCATACACTTTCGCCGTGGCGAAGCAATACGATACTTTTCATAGGTCTTTTTATTTTTATGATTTGTTTTTCTCGAAATCCTCGATGACTTCTTTTAATATAGGTAGATGACTATGTTGTACATCCTTCGCTGCCGTGAGGAATGTGACAACCGGATGCTTCTCGATCTCTCGTAAGAAAGGAATGAAATCCGGGTTCTGCTTGATCTCCATCCCGTAGCGACCTTGGAATACTTCCCAATGCCTGTCTTTATCCTCGTGGAACCATTGGCGTAACTCCTTAGATGGAGTGATGTCTTTTCTCCATTCGTCAAACTTCGCATCCTCTTTCTTCAGTCCTCTGGGCCATAGCCTGTCGAGAAGAATGCGATAACCATCCGCCTCACTTGGCTCCTCATAAATCCGTTTTAAAAGAATCTTTACCATAAGAAGTCTCATTTTGTGGTAAAACAGTAGAAAGAGGGATATTGTTGAGCCTTTCTTTAGGAACGGTATTTTTGTCATTATTCAATTTTCTTGAAAAAAATCGTTTTTTTGTTTAGTACATCTTTTGTCTCAACTGTATTAATTATAGAAACAAGAAAAAATGGAAATAAACGAAGACATATTGATCCGATACATCGATGGGATGTTGACCGAGGAGGAAGCTGCGGAGGTGAAAAACTGGCGGGCCGCCTCTCTAGAAAACGAGAAACTGTTGGAGCAGGTCTATTTTACGACTCAAGTGGCAAGTCGCCTAAAAGTCATGCGGACCGTGAACCCGGACGAGGCGTTGTCTCGTTTTAAATCAAGAATCCATAAGAAAGAGAAAAGATTAGCTTTAAGACAAGTGTTAGGTGTTATTCAACGGGCTGCGGCCGTGTTATTCATTCCAGTCTTTCTTTTATCCGCTTATTTGTTCATACAGCAGGGTCAAGGGAACGTGCGTACGCTAGCCGTACGCACGAATCCTGGGGTGGTTTCGGCGTTCGATTTACCTGACGGTTCTAAGGTTTGGCTGAATGCCAATAGCGAATTGAGATATCCTTCGGACTTCAATGCGGATACCCGTACGGTGGAATTAACCGGACAAGGATATTTCGAGGTGACGAAGAATGCCCATAAGCCTTTTATTGTGAAAGCGGATAAAGATTACTCGGTAGAGGTGTTGGGAACTTCTTTCAATGTATCCGCTTACAAAGACGAGAGTATGATAGAGACCACCTTGGTAGAGGGATCGGTAAAGCTGAACGTCGTGTCCGGAGGAAAGCGAATGACACAGATGTTGAAGCCAAACGAGAAAGCCGAGTATCAAAAGGGCGCTGGCAAGATCAAGGTGTTCGGCGTGAATACCGAATATGACACGGCTTGGAAGAACGGGGAGATTATCTTCAGGAACCATCCGATGGATAAAGTATTGAAAACGCTGGAACGTCATTATCATGTAGTATTCGAGGTAAAAGATAACGAGATACTCAAGTCCATAATAACAGCCCGTTTCAAGGACGAGCAATTGCCTCAAGTATTGGAATACCTGAAATTGGCGTCGGGAATCCAGTATGCGATACATAAACCTACCGTTAAGGACAGTGGATCGGGAACCTCAGTCGTGGAAATATCAAAATGAGAAATAATGTGTAACCTTCTAAAATACGTCTGCCCATGAAGAAAGAATAAACAAGGATTAAAAACATACGGAAGAATATTGGCGTATTCTCCCGTACGAAAAGTCAAGAAGAGCTGTTGGCGCAGCTACAAATAACTTTATTATAAATAGTAACACTACAAAAATATGAATAAAATTGTAACCTTAAATGCTTTAAGGGGGAATAGTTATTCTCTTTTTCGAAAAATTCCGTTAATGATTAACATGGGGGTATGCGCATTCTGTTTGGTACCGGCCATGGTTTTCGCAGAGAACACGCATGAAGTCACAGTCTTAAACGCTCAACAACAGACACGAAAAGCAGTCGGTGTCGTTACGGACAAAACGGGCGAGGCTATTATCGGTGCTAACGTAATTGTCAAAGGAACTACCAACGGTACCATCACGGATATGGATGGCCGTTTCGAGTTGGATGTTCCTAACAATGCGACTTTACAAGTTTCCTATATCGGTTTTAATACGCAAGAGATCGTCTTTACCGGACAACCTTCTATCGAGGTTCAATTGGTCGATGATACGCAAGCCTTGGATGAAGTCGTGGTAACCGCTTTGGGTATCAAGCGTGAGAAAAAGGCTTTGGGATATTCTATGTCTGAATTGAAAGGTGAGTCCCTGACGCAAACCCGTGATGCTAACGTGGCCAACGCTTTGGCTGGTAAGGTAGCTGGTTTGCAGATCAAGCAAAATGGTACCGGTGTCGGTGGTTCCTCTCGTATCGTGATTCGTGGTAATAACTCTATTACTGGTAATAACCAGCCGTTGATTGTTGTGGACGGTGTACCTATCGATAACTTTAGCGGTGGTACGGATGACTATTGGGGTAACGGTAACGTGGATAAAGGTTCCGGTATCTCTGATATCTCCCCAGATGATATCGAGAGTATGTCCGTATTGAAAGGCCCGGCAGCCGCGGCGTTGTATGGTAGCCGTGCAGGTAACGGTGTCGTGATGATCACGACTAAGAAAGGTAGCCAGAATAAAGGTTGGGGCGTAAGTATCAATTCGAATTTCACGGCTGAGAACCCGATGCAAACTCCGAAGTTCCAAGATGTATACGGACAAGGTATCGACGGCGCTTTCGATAATAATAAAGCGACGAGTTGGGGTGCCGTTATGGATGGTTCTCCTAAGGATATGGCGATGGGATCTCATCCCTATGCGGCTAGAGATAATAATCTGTACAAGGACTTTTTGCGCACTGGTACCACTTGGACGAATAGCGTGGATTTGAGTAAGAGCTCCGAGGATATCACTTTCCGTGCCGGTGTGACACGCTTGGATAATAAGGGGGTTGTCCCGAATAGCGGAATGGATCGTACGTCTATTAATTTGCGTTCTACGGCTAAGCTGTCTAAATGGTTATCGGCTGACGTGAAGGTCAATTATGTAAGCCAGCATACGAACAACCGTGTGAAATTAGCGGGCGACCCGGATAATATCTTCCTTAACTATTTAAGTATGCCTCGAAGTGTGGGCTTCTCTGACTATGACGCCTATAAAGATAATGATTGGAAACGTGCGGACGGAAAGCCCGCTGGTTATCTGATCGACACAGGAGCCAACGCCAATAACCCGTATTGGTCCGCTTACCGCAATACGAACAAGGATAAGAAAGACCGTTTTATCGGATTCGCGGCCTTGGATTTCACGTTTACGGATTGGTTGAGCTTGAAGCTTCGCTCTGGTATGGATAATTACACCATCCAGTATGAGACGATTCGTGCGACAGGTAACCCGTATTGGGAGAACAACGGTAGCATGACTGCCAATATGGAGAAATTCACCGAGATCAACTCCGATTTCTTATTGACTGCTAAAGGCAACTGGGATCGATTCGGTATCGTAGGTACGGTAGGTGGTAATATGATGTACCGTAATTCTACATGGTACAAGGAATCATCCGGTGAGTTTGTGATTCCCGATTTCCATGCGATCGCCAACGGTAAGACACATGGTGGTGAGTATACTCGCAACCGTAAACAAATCAACTCGCTATATGCTACGGCATCATTGTCTTGGGACGACTATTTGTATTTGGACTTAACCGCTCGTAATGACTGGTCTTCAACACTTCCGAAAGACAATGACTCTTATTTCTACCCGTCGGTAGGTGTTAGCTGGATTTTCACCCAAATGTTGAATAAGATGGGGCATAACACGGGTATTCTTTCTTTCGGTAAGATCCGTGCGTCTTGGGCTCAGGTAGGTAATGATACGGACGCTTATATGCTGCGTGACTATTATAATATCAGTTATGATATTAAAGGGGGTATTTTTAATGCCAGCAACGAGGATTGGATGGCAAATCCAAATTTAAAGAATGAGACGATCAACTCTTGGGAGTTAGGCCTTGAGTTGAAGGCGTTTGAGAATAGGGTTGGTGTCGACGTAGCTTACTATAAAAAGAATGCGAAGGATCAGATCATAAAAATTGATGTTCCCTCCGCAACTGGATTTAAAAAGAAAATGATTAACGCCGGTAATATTGAGAATAAGGGTGTCGAGATTGCAGTGAATGCTACCCCAGTGATTACGGAAAACGGGTTCCAATGGGATACTCAATTGAATTGGTCAAAAAATAATAATAAGGTCGTTTCATTGACGGAGGATACGAAAGAGCAGATTCTAAGTGATAAGTCGGTTACTTTCTTGAAGATTGTGGCTCATGAAGGAGGTGCTTACGGTGATATCTATGGCTATGCTTATCAACGTGATGACAAAGGTAATGTTATCATCGGTGAGGATGGTGTGCCTTTGCGTACGAGTGACATGGAACTATTGGGTAATAACCAACCGAAATGGATGATGGGTTGGAGTAATACCTTGTCTTATAGGAATTTCGTGTTGAGCTTCATGTTCGATATGCGTTATGGCGGTGATGT
>OGPG01000481.1_pt1 | contig 38479 bp, 27 predicted proteins | sample 1552851 | NCBI WGS metagenome assembly OGPG01 (sample SAMEA2579909, study PRJEB22360) | human gut metagenome | biome: human gut; feature: human-associated habitat; material: faeces | place: Denmark | collected 2008/2010 | reverse complement strand
ATTACGCTGACCCCAAGTCCCTTTTTCCGATCAGGGCGTTAGGGTAGCCATTCGATTTCATTCGCTCGGCTATAGTCTCTTTCTCTACCGGTAAGAAACTATTCCCTCCCGCATTCACTGTAAGTCCCGCACGTTTGGCGAATTGTCCCGTCAATAAGGAAGCCCTCGACACCGAGCTAACCGCCGCCCCATAAAACTGGGTAAAGCGAACGCCTTGATTTGCCAAGGCATCCATATGGGGAGTACATAAATCTTTCGCCCCAAAGCAGTTCACGTCCAGTGATCCATGATCGTCCGTATAGATCAAGATCACGTTCGGATGAGCCGACTGAGCCTCAACGATACCAGCGAGCAGAAGCCCGCTGGTAGTTAAAATGAGTTGTTTTATATTCATGATTTATTTTCAAATACGATACCTCGCCTTAGTCCCAGTTCGGATTTTGCTCCAAATTTGGATTCAAGACTGTTTGGTTATAAGGGATCGGCCATAAATAATCTCGTTTCGGATTAAAAGAACGTTTCACGACTTCTATTCCCTCATAATTATGCATCATACCATTATTTTCTTTCTCGGCGGTTTTCCAGCGCAAGATATCCGAATAGTAGAGTCCTTCAAAGGTCAACTCGATACGGCGTTCACGGCGGATTACCTCACGCATCTGATCTTTCGTCAAACCTTTTGGTACTTCCGGCATATTGATATCCGGACGCCTACGCAATTGGTTGATGGCATCATAAACTGACTGATCAGGACCACTCGCCTCATTCTGCGCCTCGGCATACGTCAACAGAACTTCCGCATAACGAATCAAAATGAAATTGAAAGCCGAACGTTCTACTAAAGGAATCGTTACATCATCCTCATAAGAAGTGTATTTCTTCACACCGAAACCCGTAGTCGCCACATCTTCTTTTGTGATCGTCTTTCCTAAATACGGATAACCGATGCAAACGATCGATTTCAATAAACGGGGATCTCTGTTCTCATACGGACGAGTCGGATCATAAAGTGGTGACTCTTCTATCGTCTTCCCGTCAACACAGAGATATGTATCAACCAGTTCCTTCAAGGGAGCCGGACGATTCAAGCGCCAGATATTCTGATCATAATCCGTTGGATACTCTGGCAATTTCGCTTCTATATCAAAGATTACCTCACAATTATATTTATTATCTTCGCTAAAGAAATGACGATAATCATTGAATAATTGATAAACGCCAGACTCCATTACCTGCTTAGCAGCTTGGGCCGCCTCCGCCCAACGAGAATTATATAATAAAGTACGGGCTTTTAACGCTAACGCAGCACCTTTTGTCGCACGTCCCAAGTCTGAGCTAGCATAGGTGTCCGGTAGCACGGCAGCGGCCTCCTCCAAATCCTTGACAATCTGATTCACTACCTCGTCCTTGGAATTGCGAGGTAATTCGGCTTGCTCATCCGCATTGGGAGCATCTATAATCAGTGGCACACCTCCGAATTTATCGACCAGACTTAAATAATAGAAAGCTCGTAAGAACTTGGCTTCACCCACCATCTTCGCCTTCTCCGACTCGTCCATATCGACACCTCCGACATTAGCGATGAAAGTATTCGTACGGCCAATGCCAACGTAACAGTTCTTCCATAAGCTTCCGATTAAAGCCGTAGTAGACAAATGTTCACCTTTTCCAATTGCTTGCGTACCATTCGCCTCGTTATAAGGCATCGCATTCGCTGTCAACATATCGAATTCCATCGTATGCAATGAACGCCAAGGTTTCAATGCGTTGTAACATCCCATTATACCGGCGCTCGCATGCTCTTTTGTCTTCCAGAATGTTTCCGTGGAATATTGATCGGAAGGATCTACATCCAACCAGCTATCGCAAGCGGTTAAACTCATACAAGCGACAGCGACACATATCATCTTATATATTTTACGTCTCATATTATTATTCCTTATTATTTAAAATGTGACATTAACACCTGCCGTATAAGTCCGTACAGACGGATAGGCATACCAGTTGCTTCCCTTCAAGTTCTTCTCCGGATCAAAATCCTTCATCGGAGAGAACGTGAATAAGTTTTGCGCATTGACAAAGACCTTCAATCTCTTAACAACACCGCTTTTCAAGAAAGAGACCGGTACGTTATAAGAAAGTTGCAAGTTCTTCAAACGTAAATAAGAGGCGTTTCTCAACCAGAAATCATTTGTACGGAAATTCTCGTTCAAGCATCCTTCATATGTAGTCAAGATAGGCAATGTAGCGCTGGTTCCCCGCTCGGGAGTCCAAGCATCCGTCAACCATTGTTCCGGCAAACCACAACCAAACCATAAAGGAGTAGCACCAATGCGGTCTCCATATGTATAGACATCAGTTACACCTTGGAAGAAAGCGCCCAGATCCCAATCCTTATATCCTAAGTTGATATTGAATCCATAAGTTATCTTAGGAATCACACCACCACGTATCTGGCGGTCATCTTCGGTAATTTTCCCATCTCCATTCGTATCCTCAAACTTCAGATATCCCGGTTTAGTAGCCGCGGTTTGATACGGACTATTCTTGATTTCCTCCTCAGATTGGAAAATACCGATAGCATGAAGCATATAATAAGAATCGATAGGCTTTCCTTCTTCCAAGATAAACATTCCATCAATGATTGTTTGCCCCTTCAAGCTAACGATCTTATTCTTGATAAAGGTCATATTTCCATTTACCTCGTAACGGAAGTCCCCGATATTGTTCCGATACCCCATATTCAACTCGAAACCTTTATTGCTCACCTCGCCGATATTACGGATCGGCCCATCCAGACCACCTACTTGATCCGGCAAAGTAACCTTACGCAAGATGTCGGAAGTACGTTTATCAAAGAACTCGAAAGAGAAATCTAAGTTTCCGTTTAACAAGCTAGCGTCAATACCGACATTCGTCATGGTCGTTGTCTCCCATGTGATGTTCGGATCGTTATAGGCGGTAATAGCCGCTCCGGATTGCATCGCTCCATTCAACGGGTAGTTATAATCCGTAATTGAACCATCATTTTTTATCACCTTCAAGTTCATTAGGTCCACGTAACGGAACAAATCGATACGCTCGTTACCCAATTGTCCCCAAGAAGCTCTCAATTTCAGATTGTAGATCCAAGGAATATCTTTCATAAACTCTTCCTCGCTCAAACGCCATCCGGCAGAGAATGATGGGAAAATACCCCAACGATTTCCTTTGGCAAAACGAGACGAACCATCATAACGAAAGTTACCCTCAAATAAATAACGATCCTTATAACCATAATTCACCCTACCAAAGTAAGACATCAAGACTGATCTCGAGGAAGTACCCGCTACACTCGGATTACTAGAACCTGCGTTTAATTCGTGCAACTCGTTCCCTAAGAAACCTTCTACCTTAGCGGAAAACTCAGTCTTATCATCGCTCTCAAAACTATAGCCAGCCAATACTTTTACGTCATGGGCATCATTGAACTTCTTGCCCCAAGATAAAGTATTGAATACTGTAACTGCCAAGTTATTCTTATCACCTTTATAAGCATGGCGTGTATTCTGACCGTCATAAACCACTCGTTTCTCCTCATTGGTCTTCAACTGATATTCGTATACATCAGGCGCAAAACGAGATTGCAGATAATCATATTTGTTTAAACCGACATTCAAGTTATAAACGATATCAAACGGAAGCTTATATTCCGCAGACAAATTCGCCAACATACGCAAGGACTTATGCTTGTTCTCGCCCTCATCGGCCAACGCCAACGGATGGCGATAGATATTATGCCCAGGAGTACGGATAAAAGTATCCGCATAGCGACCATCGGCCGTATAAGTCGGGTGGAAAGCCTGCGCTTTATAAGTCATCTCCACTAAGTTTGCCACACCCGCTACCGGCTCATTATAGATCTGATAATGCGCATTGATATTAGCGCCGATCTTCAAACGGCTATTTACCTGAGCAGTCGTATTCACGGCTAAAGTATATTTATTGGAGTCCGTACCACGCAATACTCCATTTTGATCGCCATAACCTAAAGATACGGAATACGTATATTTATCATCACCTCCGGAGAAACGCATGTTATGCTCCATGATAAAGGCATTATTATACATGATATCCAACCAATTATTCTGCGGATACATAATCGGGTCTGTCAACATACCTTGTTTGTACTCCTCGATTAACGCATCAGAATAATCCACCGTTAGTTTACCTTCGTTCCGTTGCGCTTGGTTTCTCATTTCCATAAATACGACCGGGTCATATACGAAATCCGGCAGGTAGGTAGCCTGCTGCACGCCAAAATAATTATTATAATCGACGGTAAACTTACCTTTCTTTCCCCCCTTTGTCTTTACCAAGACAACGCCATTCGCCGCACGAGAACCGTAGATAGCGGAAGAAGCCGCATCTTTCAATACGGAAATACTCTCAATATCATTCGGATTTACCGCTTCCAACGGGAACTCGATGCCATCCACCAAAATCAATGGATTATTATCGTTCAAGGTTCCCTGACCACGAATACGAATCGTCGCCCCGTCCGCTCCCGGCTGAGCACCCGCTTGATTTACGTAAACACCTTGCGTACCTTGCAACGCTTGGGTCGAGTTGGTGATCGGGCGATTCTCCAACGTCTCCGCATCCAAAGAGGAGATCGCTCCCGTTAAATTCACTTTCTTCTGCGTTCCGTAACCTACGACCACAACCTCATCCAACTTCTGGGTATCCTCGGACAGGCTAACCATTACTTTCGAAGAATTACCGACCTCGACCGTACGATCCGTATAACCGATATAAGAAACTACCAAGATCGCATTGTCCGGTACTTCCAGACTGAAGTTTCCATCGATATCCGTAATCGTTCCGTTCGTAGTGCCTTTAACGACAACATTCGCCCCGATAATGGGTTCTCCCAACGCATCTTTTACTTGTCCGGTAATCTTTCGTGGCGAAGACTGGAATAAGGCATTCGGATGTGAGACACTTGAAACACTCTTTGACTTAATTATAATCTGCCGGTCTACAATCTCATATTGGTATCCCGTATTTTTCAAGGCTTGCTCTAAGACCTCCTCTAACGAGGCATTATTTGCTTTTACACTCGTTTTCCTATTTACATTTACTTGATTATCATTCAAGAAGAACGTGTACTCACTATTTTTCTCTATTTCTTTTAGCACTTCCGATATACTGCAATCCTGTTTATTCATGGAAAGCTTATAATTCTGTCCATAGGTAGAAGCGGATACAGTACATGCGAAAGCCAAGGATAACAACGTACTTATCTTCATGACTCGGTTTACTTTTCTGATTTTTTTCATAACTTTGTAATGTTTCTGATGAATAAATTAGCAGGTGTGTCGGCCTCTCAACTCCTAACGCCTGCCGTCAAGAACATTTGATCAGGAGGAGAAACCTAGTTTGTCCTCCTGTTTTTTTATTAGACTTAAGAACTGTTAACAAGCATATCTTTTAGAATTTAACGTTAGACACTCATTTATCTCCCTTTATATATAGTTCATATTCATTGTCTTTCTCTCTGTATTTAATGGGCGACGTATTGCTCAGCATAAACAGGATTCGCTCCAAGGATTCATCCCGTACCTTAAACGTAAACCGATATTTCTCCGCTATCTCCTTCGGGCATTTTATCTTCCGCCCGAACCAAGGCTCCAGACGGGTAAGGATCATGCTCAAGCGTTCGTTCTCAAAACTGAGGACACCGTTACGCCAACCCGAATACTCCTCGGCATTAACCGTCTTAACTCTAACGGTATTCGCTTGTTTGTCGAAAACCAACATCTCGTTCGGGTTCAATATCACCTCACGCCTGTTCTTCACATTGGGACCTCCCAAGCCAATCTTCACCTTACCGTTTAACAGGATCGTCTCCAACTTGCTCTCGGAATCATAGTTGAAAACCTCGAAGGCCGTGCCCAAGGCCGTTACATCCATGTTCTTGGTATGCACGGTAAATGGTCTTTCCCGATCTTTCGCTACGTCGAAGAAGGCTTGCCCTTTTAATTCCACATCACGGGTCTTGCCATCGAAACTCTTTGGGTAAATCAACTGGCTATTCGGCCCCATTCTCACGGTCGTACCGTCCGATAAGGAAACCGGCTCTATGCAACGGACACCGGAGGCCATTACATATATATATTGATCTTCTTTCGTATGAGACCAATAAACTACGCTTCCTACACCTAAAAGTAGCAATATGGAGGCGGCTATCGCCGTAATCTTATAGACCCAGAGTTTACGGACACCGTTTGTCGCCATTGTCCGGGCTATGATTCGTTCCCACATGCGATTCCCCACCACGGGATTCACGCGATCCGCAGCCTCGTCCCATTGGGAACGCATACGCTCTTCCACTTTGGGGTCACACAGCAAACGTTGCCGATCTTTCTCATCCAGAGCATCCCGCATCAACTTCTTCAATATCGTTCTCGTATCTTCGCTCATGTTTATTATTCTTGTTCTATTTATAAATACACGCCATGTTTTCCTTCCCCCTATTGGGTGATAAAAAAATTTCACTTAGGTATACAAGAAATATAACGGATCTTCCTTGCTTTCCATCCTTATATTTCCGTCCTTTGTATTCAATGAAATTGGTTGCCGACGGTGTCGGCAGTATTTCCGACGCCGTCAGCAATATTTCCGACAGCGTCAGCAGCATTGCCGAGGGCGTCGGCAACCGATTTCATCAAATAGAAACGCCAAAGAGATAAACGTTAAATCTCCGAGGCATCCTATACATTATCCATTTAAATAACGAGAAAATCATGGGAAAACCAAGAAGTGGCATCCAAGTCAGTATTTATAATACACCGGGCAATGAACAATGCGGGCCAACATCCTGCGCACGAGTCATCACCAGAGATACCAAACGTATGAACGATATATGTGAGTATATTTCCGAATGCTCATCCGTCACCTCCGCCGACATAAAAGGTGTATTGGAGGCGCTTACTTCCTATATCGGCAGGGAATTATCCTATGGGTACAGCGTGGAACTGGAAGGATTGGGACATTTCTCGCCATCGGTAAAAAGCAAAGAAGTAACGGACCAGAAAGGAAATACTAAATCAAGCGCTAGCATACACGGCGTTAACTTCCGCTGCTCTCCCCGACTGAAGGAGATGGTAAAAAAGAACGCCCCCATCTTGGTTAAACGGGAAAATCTGCCCAAAACGGGAATCGAGGGAAGGAAGGCTAAGATGTTATCTTATCTAGAAAGAAACTCATATATAAATCTCACCGATTACGCCGGCTTGAACAATTGTACCCGCTACCGTGCGAGCGAGGATATCAAGCAATTTATCAAGGATAACGTAATAGCCAGCGTAGGATATCGAACACACCGGATTTATGTGCTGCCTGAAAAAGAAGACGGGCAAAACTAAAACTTAAGACGCAGTGGCACTTCCGGACTCTACAAATACGTGACCTAGGAAAGCGCTAGATAAACCAGATAAGTAACATGATATTTTTCTTCAAGAACTTCAAGGCTTCGCTGATTTGGTTCTCAACGGTCTTCTCGGAAATATTGAGTTGGAAGGCTATCTCTTTATAGCTTTTATGCTCCTTCCGGCTTAGATTAAAGATAACCCGGCGTCTTTCCGGCAATTCCTCTATCAAATGATCGATATACTCCCCCAAGTTATAGGCGGTGATCTCTTCCTCTAAATCGTAAGAGGTATCCATAGCGGACAAGACCGTCATTTTATAAAAGTCCTCGTTCACGTTCTTCCGGTGATGATTAAAGATCAAGTTGCGGGTGATGATAAACAGAAGCCCCTTGAAGTTATCATCCTCCCGGATGAATTCCCTCGACTCCCAGACCTTGATAAACACCTCTTGTACCACATCCTCGGCTACATCCCGATTATTCAAATAAAGCCCACAGAAATGATAAACCTTTTCCCAATATTGTTTATACAACATCGAAAAAGCCTCCCTATCTCCTTCTTTCAACGACTTTATAATTTGTCTCTCTTCCATTTAGCATCACATATCGTTTCGCGAAGATAATAAAATCATATACTAATAAAAGTTAATGATATCCCAGTTCTCCCGGACTTCTTTGTACTATTAATATAGCACGAGAAATAATGGAAGAACAAAACAAATATATAAGCGATTTATTAATCCGATATGTAAATGGACTCTATACACGGAACGATATAGAGACCTTGCGGAAGTTAGCCTCATCCATAACCGAGCGAGCAGAATTAGAAAGCGAAATGGACCGGGTCTGGAACGAGGCGCAAGACTTACCTCAATCCGATTCCCATAATCATCTGCTTTATAAGAAGGAGGCGCAAGACCTGTTGGATAAGACACGTAAAAGAGAAAGAAGAATCTCCCTATCCACTTTCATCAAGTATGCGGCGAGCATAGCGATTATCGTTTCCATCGGATTCGGAGCGAAACTATACCTAAATCATTCAGCGAAGCAGCATACATCTGCCAGCGACCATCTCCTAACGGAAATAAGCGTCAATCATGGCGAACATAAGCAAGTCACCCTTCCCGATGGCACGGTCGTTCATCTAAACGCCGGTACCGTCATGCGATACCCAACGGAATTTACCTCTGACATCCGTTTGGTAGAAATGGAAGGAGAAGCTTTTTTCAATGTCATGAGAGACGAGGGCAAGCCCTTCATCGTCCGTACCCGGCAAGCCGACGTAAAAGTACTCGGAACCTCTTTCAACGTAAAAGCCTATCAAGAGGATGAGTTGATGGCCGTCAGCGTTCGGACCGGAAAAGTTGAGGTGGATATGCCCGAAAGCGTAATGCGCCTATTACCGAACGAGCAGATAATCGTGAATAACACAAATGGAGAGATTCTTAAAAAGAACGAGGACGCCCAAAAAGTAACGGCTTGGCTGCAAGGCGGCCTTTATTTCAACCGGACACCTATCAGTAGCGTTATACACGATTTGGAGCGGATGTATAATCAAGAGATCGTACTCGATCCGAATGTCGTATTCGACGATTACATCTATGGCGAGCACGACAATAAAAGTCTGGAAGCCGTACTGAACGCAATTCAATATTCAACCGGCATCCGATACCGGAAAGAAGAAAGCCGGATCGTGTTATATAAAACGAGTCATTAACCTTAAAATCGATTTGCCCATGAAAGATACGACATAAGCTTAGCCACATAAAAAAGGGAAACCGACCTCTGACCTTCGATCTCCCTTTATCTTTCCCGATATGTACACCCTTGGATTGGACCCCCTTGGAGATTACATAAATCGGACTGTTTTTAAAAGTGTATAAAAACAACCTTTAAACATACAAAATTATGAACTTTCCAACTATTACTAGGAATAATTGGATGTGTTGTTCTATTATTTTAGTTTTTTTAGCGTTAGGCTCCCCTGAACCTCTGCAAGCGCAAGAAAATCAGAAAGAAAGAATAACAATTCAAGTCAAAAACCAACCCATACAGAAAGTCTTTGATGATTTGTCGAAGCAGACAGGATTAAAATTTTTCTATGGAGAAGCCATAGCGAACCGGAACGTACAGGTTAACCTAAAGTTCAAAAACGCTCCCGTCAACAGCGTATTGAACGAGATCACCCGGCAAGCCAATCTTTATTTTAAGCGGGAGAATAACACGATAGCCGTCAGTCTCGGAAACGCGGGCAACGCCTCCGTTCCGGTGACGCAAGACCGAAAAGTGACCGGTATCATTACAGATGAACGGGGCGAACCGATCATCGGAGCGAATGTCGTGGTAAAAGGTACGTCAAATGGTACAGTTACCGACCTGAACGGTCAGTACAGCATCGAGGCGAACGGTAAATCGATCCTACTCATATCCTACATCGGCTATTTATCGGAAGAAGTGGCCGTAGGCAACAACAAAACCCTCAATATCCAGCTAAAGGAAGACACCCAGAAGCTTGATGAGGTAGTCGTGATCGGTTACGGAACACAGAAACGAAGCAATCTTTCCGGAGCGATCTCGAAAATATCCTCCGAGGTAATCGACTCTAAGCCGGTTACAAATGTCCTGTCCGCCTTGCAAGGAGAAATTCCCGGTATGGTCGTTCAGCGAACATCCGGACAACCGGGTAACGAGGAATTCGACTTGAACGTGCGTGGCGCCTCCTCCACGAACGGAGGGAATACCCCGCTAGTCTTGGTCGACGGAATCCCCGGGGATATGAATATGATCAACCCGCAGGATATCGAGGCTATATCGGTATTGAAAGATGCCTCAGCCTCCATATATGGTTCCCGTGCCGCCGGAGGTGTTGTATTAATCACGACTAAGAAAGGAAAGAGCGGAGCACCGAAACTTACTTACAACGGGAACTTGGCGATCACGAAAATGACCGGAATCATGAAAGCCCCGACAAATTATGAGATGGCGATTATGGATAACGAGGCGAACATACACAACGGTGCCGCCCCACTCTATACCCAAGAGCTTCTGGATCGCATCTTAGCGAACGATCCGAACCCTATCGACCATCCCACCCAACCCGGCTGGAAGCTCTTTTTCACGAACACGGACTGGATGGACGAGTTGCTGACCAATGGCGTACAACATCGCCATAACCTAACAATCTCCGGTGGAGGCGAGAAGTCTAACTATTACCTATCCGCCGGCTACAGCAAACAATTTGGCGTGGTAAAATATGCAGACGATAATAATACCAAATACAATCTGCGTATGAATTATGATTATCGATTGGCAAAGTGGCTAAAATTAGAGACAAAGGTATCTTTGGATAACCAGAAACGTACGGACATAGGAAGTAATGGCGCTTGGGTGATCGGCGAGGCGATGTTTGATATGCCGAACTTCCCGATCTATAACGCCAACGGAGAGTTCTTCACGCAAGGAGGCTGGAGCAACGCGATAGCGCTGGCCAAGGAAAGCGAGACCGCCACGTTCAATACCCGGGAGATGAACGGTAACTTTAGATTGATCGCCGATATCACGGACGGACTCGTGTTTAACGCTCAAGTGGGCTTAAACTACAAAAACAAGAATAACGAGGATATAGCGAAAGCCATCCCGCTCTATACATGGGACGGTGACATCAATTATTATACGGGAGCAGGTAGTCCCGAACAATCCGCTGTAGATCGTACGACCGAGGAAACCATCTATCAAAATTATACGGCTTACTTGAATTATAATAAGAACTTCGGACTGGATCATCATTTAGATGCCATGTTAGGTATGGCTTATGAGGCAGAAGAGGTCCGTATGTTCATGGCACGCCGAGATAATTTCATCACAGACGAATTATGGGAACTCAACCTTGGTGGCACCGGAAATATGAAGAACGACGCCAAAGCTGAACATTGGGCGACAAGCTCGGCTTTCGCCCGTATCGGATACAGCTTCAAGAATAAGTATATCTTGGAGACAAACTTCCGCTACGATGGTTCCTCCCGCTTCGCCCCGGGTAACCGTTGGAGAATGTTCCCCGGCGTATCCGCTAGCTGGCGTATCTCTCAAGAGGAATTCCTAAAGAGCTCTAAGGTATTCAACGAATTGAAACTAAGAGCTTCTTACGGACAAACAGGTAATCAAGAAGGTATTCGTCTATACGATTATATCCAGTTGCTAAAATTCAGGGACGACGGTTGGGGAACTAAATTGACCTATCCTTTCGGCAGCGGTTCACAAACACAAGCGATGGGGCTGGATGTCTTAGCCGGCGTAAATCGCACATGGGAGATCTTGGAGAATATCAACGCAGGTATTGATGCCGCTTTCTTAGACTCCCGCTTAGGATTCTCTTTCGACTACTTCGTGAAGATGAACAATAATATGTTGATCCCCGTAACTTATCCCAGTATGCTAGGGGCAACTCCCCCGGATACGAACTCGGGCAAATTGCGTACGAATGGCTTCGAGCTTACCTTAAACTGGACGGACAAAATCGGTAATGTCGAATATTCCGCACAATTCCAATTGAGCGACGCTAAGAACAAGCTCGTGGAATACGGAGGCTCGGACACTTATGAGCTAGGCTTGAACAAGACGAGAGAAGGATATCCCATCAACTCCTATTTCGCCTATGTATATGATGGCGTAGTCAAGGACCAAGCGGATCTGGACGCTTACAAGAAGCTGGAAGGCGTACCCTCTAATATCGGTATTGGCGATGCCAAATTCAAGGATCTGAACGGCGATGGGAAAATCTCCACTTACGGTGATAAGGAAGGGGACGACGGCGACGCTAAGTATGTCGGCTCAACCACTCCCCGATATACATTCGGATTAAACTTGGGTGCCAAGTGGAACAACTTTGATATCAGCGTATTCTTCCAAGGAGTCGCTAAACGCACCTTGTTCCGTGAAGGTGAGTTCTCCATGCCTTGGAGCGACTGGTGGAGATATCCGCCTCAGTTCTATTACGGGCAAACCTGGAATGAGGATCGTCAAGACGCATATTATCCTCGTCTGACCCACGGCGATATCAGGCATTGGAACTACCAAGCGTCTACGATGCAAAAGATCAACGCCGCTTACGTACGCCTAAAGAACATCCAGATCGGATATACCCTGCCGAAAAGCTTATTGCAGAAGATCGGTATCGAGCGGACCCGTTTTTATGTAAGCGGACAAGACTTATTCGAGATACACGGGGTAAAAGGCGGTTGGGACCCAGAGTCTGACACCGGAGGTTTCAACTATCCGTTCCAACGTTACTACTCATTTGGTATCGACTTGACTTTCTAAGGTTTTCTATTTAATAAAACGAATATTATGAAACGATTCAATATAATTATCACGTTATCCGCCACCTTAGGACTATTCAGTTGTGAGCTGGATAAAATGCCAATGGATCAAGTGTCGGACGCTGTATTCTGGCAAAAGCCGGCCGACTTTGAATTGGCCGCCAACGATTTCTATTTTGGGCTCCAAGAGGTCTCCCAATATATAGACATGAACTCGGATATCGCCTTTGGTTCCGGCACGAACGATGTCAGCGACGGTTCCTATCTGGCCCCGGTCAACTCGGATGATTGGGACAACCCATGGAAATTTGTCCAATCTACCTCTTATTTGCTTAAGAAAGCGGAGGAATCCGGTTTGTCGGACGAAGAGATCGGACGTTGGAAAGCAGAAGCACATTTCTTCCGTGCCTACAACTATTGGAAATTGGTGAAAACTTATGGAGGAGTACCCAAGATAGACATCCCGTTAAATACCTCCTCGGAGGAACTTTACACACCTCGTTCCAGCCAACAGGAGATCATCGATTTTATTATCGAGGACTTGGATAAGGCCATTCCTCTCCTTCCGAAGCAAAGCGGACTGACCGCTGAGGAATTAGGACGTACCACGCAAGGGGCGGCATTAGCTCTCAAGGCCCGTGCGGCCTTGTTCGAAGGAACTTGGCAAAAATACCACGGGATGGCGGACGCAGGCAAATACCTCGACCTAGCTATCCAAGCGGCCCAAGCCATTGTCGATTCCAAGGAGTATGAACTATATCGCGAGAAAGGAGAACTCAGTTACAAATATCTTCATATCCTAGAAGGCGACGACAGCAAGGAAGTCTTGTTGGCAAGACGGTATTACAAATTGAGAGCGACTCATAACTGGACCCGGGAACTATTATTAGGTGCCATGGTACCGACAAAGAACCTTGCGGACGTATACCTTTGTACCGATGGTTTACCTATCGATAAATCCAAGTTGTTCAAAGGATTCCAAACCCAGACAAGCGAATTTGAGAACCGGGATTCCCGGATGGCGCAAACGTTTGTCGTACCCGGTAGCGAGATCTTCTCGGAAGGGGGCGGATGGGCAACCGTAGAGCCGGGATTCATCGGTAACAATTCTACCCGGACCGGATACATGATCCGCAAGTTTATGGATGAAACGCTTGATGCCGTACAATTCATTGGGGAATACGATTTCAAGGAATTCCGTTACGGAGAGGTCCTATTAATCTTGGCCGAGGCTTTATACGAGAAGAACGGACAGATCACGGACGAGCAATTAGACCTGACCATTAATGACCTGCGAAACCGGGCGAATATGCCTCGCTTGACCAATGCGTTTGTAGCTACGAACGGACTGAATATGCAGGAAGAGATCCGGCGTGAGAGAACCGTGGAACTGGCATTCGAAGGATATCGCCGGGACGACCTACGTCGTTGGGGCACGGCGGAAACGGTTCTTCCCCTTGCGATCCGTGGCGTGAAATTCGTGGGTACGGAGTATCAACAGAAATTCCCGGAGTTGGTGATCGGGCAGGATATACAGGTGGATAGCGATGGCTTTATCATCGCCCAACCCGCATCCGCCCGCAAGTTCCAGACACCGAAGCATTGGCTGTCACCGATACCTTTGCAACAGGTACAATTGTCGAAAGGAACCTTGGAACAGAATCCGGGCTGGTAAGGGTTTTTCCAAGAATAAGCGACTATATATATGAGGGTAGGCCCTACCTATACGAGAAGGTAGGGCCTACCTATCTGGGAGGGGAATCCCATTTAAATATGAATTATCTTAAATTTTTATAGCATGAAGAAATACTTTTTAGCAGTAGCTAGTTTTTTTATTTATTCTCATATCAGTCTAGGCCAAGTGTATCCGGGGCAGATGGATTCCACGTTTGTCCCTGTACGGAGTCATCACTATGACCCGGAGTTAACATTTGATTTTTGCGTGAATGAACCCGCTTGGAGCAATCAGGCGGGTATCCATTCCGCCTTCGGATCGACCGACCGGCTTTATTTCCGGAAGGAAGTACCCGTAAACCATGACAACGATTTATCATCTTCCTACTCTACGACCGTTTGGAGGGGGGAAAGAGCGAATGCCCAAATATTGGTATGGTCGTCAGAAGCGTTGGAACAAGTACGTGTCTCTACGCAGGACTTGAGGAGCGCCGAGGGAAACATCATCCCAAAAGACCGGATTACCTTCGAGTTGGTGCGTTACGTATTGTCCAATTATCCGTATGCCGAGAAAAAAGCCATCTGCGGGGAATCTCCCTACAAATCCGGCTTCTTGATGCCAGACCGTTTCGAGACGCTGGACCGCTTCGATCTCCCTTCCCAAACCACCCGTCCGGTATGGATGATGGTGGATGTGCCGAGAGGAACCGCTCCCGGCACGTATAAAGGACAGGTGGAGGTGCGGGCGAAAGGCAAGGCTCCTCAACTATTGAATCTGGAGATCGTGGTGCAAAACCAGTTGCTCCCCTATCCGAAAGACTGGAAATACCGTCTGGACCTATGGCAGAACCCGTGGGCCGTGGCATGGTACAATCACGTGGAACCGTGGTCACCAGAACATAAAATGCTTCTTAAGCAGCATTTGAAGCATTATGCCGACGCAGGTGGTACCTACATCACGACTTATGGAGTACATTCTCCTTGGTCCGATAACTCTTATATGATCGAGGGGGGCATGATCGAGTGGATCAAGAAAGCGGACGGCACATGGGCCTTCGACTACAAGATCTTCGACGAGTACGTAGAATTAGCGATGGAATGTGGCATCAACGAGGCAATCACCCTCTATACCCCGATTCCTTGGGGATTCCGTCACCGCTATAAGGACGAGGCTACGGGCGATTATTCTTATATCAACTGGGCGCCAAGCTCGAAGGAATTCAAGAAGATGTGGAATATCTTCCTCACGGATTTCAAGTTCCATCTAGAAGCTAAAAGCTGGTTGGACATCACCTATATCGGAATCAACGAGAATCCGATGGAAGAGACCTTAGCGGCTATCAATGTCGTGCGTAACCATGATAAATGCTGGAAGATCACTTACGCCGGCAATTGGCATAAGGAATTGGACGGACTGCTGGACGATTATTCTTTCCTTTACGGAGAGGAACCTACCATCGCCGAGCAAAAGGCACGGGCCGCCACCGGACGCACGTCCACCGTATACGTATGCTGTAACCCGCCGATCCCGAACAACTTCGTGTTCTCTCCTCCTATCGAGGGACGTTGGATCAGTTGGTATGTAATGGCGTATGGTTATGACGGCTTCTTGCGATGGGCTTACGACGCTTGGCCGGAAGATGCCGATCGCGACGCACGTCATGGCTCTTGGGCAGCAGGCGATTGCTACATGGTATATCCGGGAGGCAAAAGTTGCATCCGCTTCGAGAAAATGAGAGAAGGTATCGTGGATTTCGAGAAGGTCCGTATCTTACGGGAACTGACCGCCCAATCGGGTAACGCTCAAGCCCAAGGCTTATTGAAGCAGCTGGACCAACATTTGTCCATCTTCCCCAAAGAGAAAGAGTTCGATGAGAACAAGATCTCGGCGGATGTACGTAAGGGTAACCTCATCATCCGTCAACTGTCCGATCTATTGGCGAAATAATGGGCTTACACAGCAAGAAAGACATGAAAGCATATCGTTTAATCCTATCACTCATGGCAAGCGTAGCCGCAGGGCCGGCCTTCTCGCAGACAACAGGTGTTGTTTGCGAGGAGTTCGACCAGATACAGCTGACGCACGTATTGACGCCCACCGGCCCGCTACCGACCGCCTTGGACCCGAATGGCGTATACCCCTATATGAGTTATAGCGAGACCTCAAATCGTCCGGTACCTAAAAGGTACCGGATGATCTCGCTAGAGAACGAGAAAGTCAAGGCTATCATCTGCCCCGATCTTTGCGGGAAAGTAATATCCCTCACTCACAAGGAGAGCGGCAAGGAGGTCTTGTACAGGCCGGACGTAATCAAATACACACGGATATTACCCCGTTTCTATTTCGTGGCCGGGGGGATCGAGGTCAGTTTCCCGATCTCCCACTCTCCCACGCAAAATGAGCCGGTGCTTTATCAGATCGATCATACGGGAGACCGCACATATGTAACATGCGGAGAGCGGGAATCTCATTACGGTATGCAATGGTCTGTAGAATATTCCTTAGGAGATAAGGACGAATGCCTTACCCAAAGGGTTGTTTACTACAACCCGGGAAAGCAAGCCTATCCATGGATGTCATGGTCCAACGCCGCCCTTCCTTGCGCACCGGATACCCAATACGATTTCCCGAACGGGACCGTATTATCCCATGCCTCCACGTTGGACACGATCGACTGGAAAACGGAAGGAACCCATCATGAACGGGATATCAAAGAGATGACCGGCTACTTCTGGAAAACGAAAGACGTGAATGCTTTCGGGGCCTACACTCCCTCCTTGGGCAGCGGGCTCTATCATATCGCCGACGAATCCAGTACGCCCGGTATCAAGCTATGGAGTTATGGCGTAGCCGGCGACAAGGAATGGTCCATGCTCAGTACCCCCGACCGGCAGCCTTACGTAGAAATCCAAGGTGGCCCGATCAGCGACCAATCTATCAAGCTCGAATTGCGTCCCGGCGAGAAAAAGAATCACGTAGAATATTGGATACCGACAGATCATCCTTTGGATATCTATTCCTTAAAGGTTCCGGCATTAAGGCTTCGCCCGATCGATCGCATCCCGCTATTCGACTGGGCCCGGAAGAATGAATCTTCCATCTGGATCGCCTTAGCCGATGCCTATAAGAATAAGTCCATGCTTCCCGCCGCCCCCTATCCGGAAGACGGGCAGTGGGCTCCATCCGGCATGGAAGATCTGGACGATGCTTTTCGTTGGGCGATCCAAATATCTCCCCAGCCGGAACGGGATTATTGGCAATTCCACTATGGGACTTGGTTGGCTGGAAGAGAACGTGTAGAGGAGGCGATCGAACAACTATCCATCCCGGATATCGATCTGGCAAAAGCTTTATTGGCAAGGCTATATGTCCGTCGGCAGGCGTGGGAAAAAGCGAGAGATGCCTACGCCGCTATCCCCGAGACCTCGTGGCTGAACCTACATCCCCAGTTGGTTATCGAGCGGGATAAAGTATTAAAGAAATTTGGAACCGAGGCTTTACCGGAACGGCAAAAATGGCTGGATAAGATAAACGCATCCTCTGACGAATGGGTGGCCGAGCGAAAGGTACAGCTACTGATCGATAGGAAGCAATATCAAGAAGCCAAGGATTTATTGCAATCCACTCATTTCCAGAAAGTGCATCAAACCTATACCCGTACAGGACTTTGGGAACAGATCAACGAAGGCTTGGGCCTCTCCCCGCAACCTGTACCGGAACAACTCGGCGAGGATCGTTTAGCCCGGTTTGGTGCCTATCGGGAATATGAATAAGGGAGATGCATTTAGAGCAGTAGCTCCATATAAGTCTCCGCATATTTAGCCAGAAACGCCCGAATCACTTTCAAGGCCGTAGAGATATGTTGTTGTACCGTATATACCGAGATACCCAAACTGTCGGCTATCTCCTTATGGGATTTCATATCTTTACGGCTCATATCAAAAACCCTTTTTTGTTGTGGGGTCAACGTTTCAAGCGCCTTATCCAACAATGCATTTAAATCCGTATCCAATACCGAGTCCTCCGTCTCGTTCGTGCTATCCAATGAGGCGGACCGTATCTTATCCCTCAGCTCCAACTCACGATCCAGTCCCGCCAACAGGTTTAAGATCCGATTTTTCACGATCGTATACACATACGGGCCAAAAGGTACATTCGGGTTCAAGAAACGGCGATTCTGCCAAATAGAGGCGAAAGCATCCTGAAAAACATCTTCCGCCATATCCCGGGATTTAAGGAATTTCAAGGAAAACCACATCAAGCGGTCCTTATACAGGGCATATAATTCACAAAAGGCCGACTCGTCCCCTTCTAGCAAGTCCGCCACAAGCCTTCTTTCTTTCTCTGAATCAATGTCTGCCATTCGACTTATTCTCCCACTTCGATTACATAGGTTCAAATGTATGCAAAATTCCCAAAGGTAAAAACAAATTGAACCAAAATCAGCAACTCCATCATACAGCTTTATAAACTCACGATAACAAACATCTTTGCTCATTCGGAAATAATCATGTATTTTTGTCTGTTCATTTAAGAAAGGATGATGTATTGATGAAAGTTTGTATCGCCGAAAAGCCGAGTGTGGCCCGGGAAATCGCGGAAGTATTAGGGGCAACCCAACGAATGAATGGGTATATCGAAGGAAACGGATATCAGGTAACTTGGACATTCGGGCATTTGTGTACCCTGAAAGAACCGCATGAATACGCGGAGAACTGGAAACGCTGGAGTCTGGGGTCACTACCTATGATCCCTCCCCGGTTCGGTATCAAACTAATCGAGAATCCTACGTATGAGCAACAATTCAAGGTAATCGAGAGCCTGATGCAAAATGCCGAGATGGTCATCAACTGCGGTGATGCCGGCCAAGAGGGAGAGCTGATCCAACGCTGGGTCATGCAAAAGGCAGGTTGTAAATGCCCGGTCTACCGCCTTTGGATCTCCTCGCTTACGGAGGAGGCGATCCGGGAAGGTTTCCAAAAACTCAAAGAACAGACGGAATTCAATAAGTTATATGAGGCCGGACTATCCCGTGCCATCGGCGACTGGTTGCTGGGGATGAACGCCACCCGCCTTTATACCTTGCGCTACGGACAGAACCGGCAGGTATTATCGATCGGCCGTGTGCAAACCCCGACGCTCGCCTTGATCGTAAACCGGCAAGCCGAGATCGACAATTTCAAGCCGGAACCGTATTGGGAATTAAAGACCATTTACAGGAATACGACTTTCTCCGCCACGAAAGGTAAGTTCACGAAGAAAGAGGAAGGCGAGGCTTTTCTGGAGAAGGTAAAGGAACAGGATTTTACTGTTACCAGTATCACCGAGAAGAAAGGGAAGGAATTCGCCCCCCGCCTATTCGACTTGACCTCGTTGCAGGTGGAATGTAATAAGAAATTCGCGTTTACGGCGGACGATACGCTAAAGTTGATCCAATCGCTCTACGAGAAGAAGGTGACAACCTACCCACGTGTAGACACGACTTTCCTTAGTGATGATATCTATCCGAAAGTTCCCAATACCTTGAAAGGGTTGGTGGATTATACGGAGCTTACCGCTCCTTTAATGAATCAGAAATTGCCGAAGAGCAAGAAAGTGTTTGATAACTCGAAGGTTACCGATCACCATGCGATCATCCCTACCGGAGTCCCCGCCCGCAATCTTACGGATACGGAACGGAAGGTGTACGATTTGGTAGCCCGTCGTTTTATTGCCGCCTTTTATCCGGATTGCGAGATATCGACCACTACGGTCTTAGGTCAAGTGGATAAGGTAGAATTCAAGGTGACTGGAAAGCAAATCCTCAAACCGGGTTGGCGTGTCGTATTCGGAGCCGAGCAGAAAGATCCGGAGGCTGAACCTACCGAGGAAGAAGGCGTATTGCCCGATTTCGTGAAAGGAGAAAGCGGCCCGCATAAACCGATCTTGAAAGAGACTTGGACCCAGCCTCCGAAACCTTATACAGAAGCTACTTTATTGCGGGCGATGGAAACCGCCGGTAAATTAGTGGATAATGACGAGCTGCGGGATGCCTTAAAGGAAAACGGCATCGGCCGTCCTTCTACCCGTGCGGCGATCATCGAGACTTTATTTAAGCGTAATTATATACGAAAGGAACGTAAGAATCTTTATCCCACCGCTACCGGCGCGGAATTGATCGGCACGATCCATGAGGAACTGCTGAAAAGCGCAGAGTTGACGGGGCTTTGGGAAAAGAAACTACGCCAGATTGAACGAGGGACTTATGAGGCCCGTACTTTTCTGGATGAGTTGAAGCAGATGGTAAACGAGGTCGTCATAAACGTCCTTTCCGACCAAACCCGGCGAACGATCACGATTGAGGATACGTCTAAAGCAGCTAAAGAAACTCCCAAAGACGAACCCAAGGAGAAAAAGGAAAAGAAACCTCGTAAGCCTCGTGCCAAGAAAGAGAAAGAGAAAGCAGAGGCTACTCCTGAATTGGAGCTTCTATCAACGGATAAGCCCGTTTGCCCCATCTGTCATAAAGGCTCTATCCTCCGGGGCAAAACCGCTTATGGCTGCTCTGAATACAAGAATGGATGTACGTTCCGCTTGGATTACGCTACTTATGGCAATAATTTAACAGATATGGAGTTAAATGCGGTTATCAGTAAGTTAAAGCCTTGATTACTTATCGTCATAATGTTCTTTCGCTTGGACAACGGTAACGATGACTCGGTCTTCCTCCACCGCATAGATCAAGCGATCTTTCTTATTGATTCTCCGGGACCAATAGCCAGACCAATTATCTTTTAATGGTTCGGGCTTACCGGTTCCGGTATACGGATGCACACGAAGCTCATTCAACAAATCATTCACTTTACGAGCACTAGACTTATCGCCGGAGCGAGCGAAGGAGCGGATATCTTTTTCCGCATCCTTAGTAATAATTAGTTCATAAGCCTAATAACTCTTTCTGAAGTTCCGGTGTCAACTCTACCACTTCCCCATTCTCCCTTTGCTTCACAGATCGTCTGAAATGCTCAAGGTTCGCCGGGTTCGTGAAGAAAGGGTCTTCCTTGGGAGTCGTGATACGCTTCAGGGCTGCTTTCGCTTTCTTTACCAACTCCATATCGTCAAGATCCAACACCATACGGGCCAGTTCTGCTTTCTCGGCCTCCAAGGCCATCATCGCTTTTGTCATAGTTAATCCTCCTATCAATTAGTTATTTGCAAAAGTAGTAATTATTTTCAGCGAACCAAACTTGTTTATTCTTTATCTTCGCGCCACATAAACGATTTAAAATATGAGAACAGAATGGTTTCCTCTGGTAAACGAGGAAGGTGAGACGATCGGAAAGGCTACTCGCAAGGAATGTCATAGCGGAAGTAAGTTGCTGCATCCCGTAATCCATTTACATATCTTTAATAAGGATGGAGATCTATATCTCCAAAAACGTTCCATGAACAAGGATATACAACCGGGAAAATGGGACACGGCCGTAGGTGGGCATATTGATTATGGAGAAAGCGTGGAAGAGGCCCTGCGCCGTGAGGTTCGTGAGGAATTGGGCATTACCGATTTCACGCCTGTCTTCATCAAACGTTATATATTCGAGTCTTCCATAGAGAAGGAATTGGTAAACAGCTTCCGGACCACTTACGATGGCCCCATCACCCCCGATCCCGAGGAACTGGACGGAGGACGTTTCTGGCCGATCGAGGAGATCAAAGAGAATCTGGGGAAAGGCGCATTCACCCCGAATTTCGAAAAGGAATTCACCGCTATTTTCCTATAGGATAAAAACGCTACACTTCAGCTAGAATAGTTATTCAAGAGCCTGTTTATTCTTCGTAAGATACAGTTACATTCCACAAACTACGGCGTGAATCGTACAGACCACAGCATGGTTTGTATAATTCACGTCGTGGTCTGTACAGTTCACGTCGTGGTTTGTGGAATGTAACTATATATGATTATCTTTATATATAGTAAATAAGATGTTTTGTCCTATAGTAATCGACCTATTATATTATAACTGTAACTCCATATGTATCTTACCTCGAAACCTAACAATCTTTGCCTAAAGCACTAATACCTCTACCTTAAATCTAATGTTTGTTCAGACCTTAAAACTAATCTTATATATTAATGTGTGGTTTATACATATCTTGCGCCGTCAAACCGCATTCCTTTTTCATACGGATACAATAATCGAGCGTTCCTACCTCCGGCGTGATATTGTTGGAACCGAACGTGAACTTTACACCCGCAGCTTTCGCTTTCTGAATGATCGCTTTATTCGGAATATGATAAAGCTCGTTTATCTCCAAAGCCTTTCCACTTTTTGCCAAGGCATTCACGAAACGGTCGATACGCTCCTCTGTCCAAAACATATCATATCGGTCACTCATCGCGTAGGGAAGGAAACAGGAATTCACGTACATATCGACCGGCTCTTCCAAGACAGAACAGATACGGTCCAACATCATATCCATATATGCCTGCTCATCGTCGATAATCACTTCCTTGTTTACCCATAGGTGCGTACGCCGCCCCTTATGATCCAGAAACGTCATGGCATCGGTAAACACATAGTCAAAGCTGTTGCGGGCCGCCTCCGAAAAGGTGGTTACCCACTCACGTCCTTCCGCTTGCATAGCCAAGATAAAGGGTTGGGTACGCATGGTATCCAGATAATTATACAACTCCGTATCGTTCGTGATCGAGAAGCCGATGCCACAATTGATAGCCAAGCCATAATTAACACCCGTCTGGCGTGACTGCCGTGCGGCTACTTCCTTCGTCAATCCACCTTTTAAATGAACATGATAATCAAGCACGGGGAAGTCCTCTTGGTGCAAACGAATAATCTCGTCCGTCTGCTCATCCACGGCATTCGCCCATTGAGTGGGAATGTCTATTCCTTTCGCACTGAACGCCTCTAACGAGATATTCTTAAACTGAAGATTTCCACGTCCCGTACCCACCAGCGAGATAGTACCTTGGGATAACAATGCTTTAGCGTTCTCCTTCAAACGGAAAGGTTTGGAAGGCTCTATATATTCTACGACAGTCTCACCATTAATCCGCACCCGGATAAGCCGTCCTTCTACCCGGATATTCATCTTGAACCATTCGTTCTCTTTCACGAAACTCTTCGTCAGGTTCCGGACTGACACCAAGCTACCCGTCATCCGCCACCAAACCGGATCTTCCCGATCGTTGTTCAAGGCGATACGATATCCTTTACGATCCGTAGCGTCCGTATGGATACCAATATAACCTTTGCCACCGGTCGTGGTACGTACATCCATATCTAACTCGAAGTTCGTATAGCCTTTGCCATCGTTCAACAAAGCACGGGCGTTGGAACCGGCCAACGTAAGGACATCATTTTGTATGACTACGACACCGGTTGTCTTCCATGCGTTGTGATCGACCGTATCGGATACGTTCTCTTTCGTAAATCCCGTGAACACCAAACAGGCGATCACGGCGGCAATCATTAATTTAATCTTCATGGCATCTCTTTTTAAAAGTTATGCCGCAAATGTATCCGGGAATAAGAAGCAAAAAGAAGATTGATATAAAAATGTAGACAGTATGATCCGCTATCCTATTAAATACAAATCAGTTAATAAAGATCACCATCCTAAAAAATGTAGATTGATTATAACGGATTCCGGTTAATCCCGATCCTCATCACCCAACCTTCAAACTCATCACGAGGCACTAACGCCTTATTACGTACCTTGGTCCGGTAGTTATAGATCGTACTCAACGAGCAACGAAGAAAAGCGGCTATCCTTACGCTGTCCGTAACCCCCAACCGCATCAAGGCGAATATACGAAGTTCCTTATTCAACAGATCCTCCGATTTCAAAACGATACGTTCCTCGGGCTGCAACAAAGCGTTGAAGTCCTTGACAAACGTAGGATATAATCCAAGAAAGATTCGATCGAAGTTAACATAAAGCGCTTCCACCTCATTCTCCACCATACGGGTCGAACGGAGCATCTTGAATAACTCGTCCAACTGTTTATTCATCGCCTTTTTCTGTAGCGATTTCTGGTAATCCTCCAGTTTATTAATATAGGTGGAGCAGAGATCGAGGAAATGAGCGATGTATTCCTCCTTGATATGGTTTGACTCCGATAGCTGTATATTTCGCTCTTGCAATAAATCATTCGTCTCGCTTATCTCTCTATTCAACTTTACCAAACGGGCATTGGTATTAACCAACTCTTCTCGTATCGCTGAGATCTTCCGCATCTGCCTATACACATAGGCAAGAGAAAGGATCAGAAAGAGCGTCAATAGGCTGATCGACAAGAAATAAGTCATCAATTGCCTTTTGCCCTGAGCTTCCCGTGTCTGATAGGAAGCATTAATGATAGGATAGAATTTAGAGATCTCATTCATGCGGAACTGTATATTGCAAGTAACGGCACCTTCTATAGCTAGCTGCGCATATTTAAGGGCATTGGATAGATCACCACTTTCATAATAATTCAACGCCAGCTTTTGGATAGAACCACTATCCAAGAAGGCCCTCTTGATATCGGCGATAACCGACAAGGTATAATAGTCTCGGGCGAGATCGGTACGCCCATCCATATCATAAACATCTCCCAGCAGATAAGTGATCATCGCGAAATTCGGGTTATACCGCTCCTCTTTCTCCAATAAAGGGATGAGCACCTTCTCCGCAGACCTCGCCTGTCCGTGAGCCAGATATTTCTGCGCCAGATTTATCTTATACCGATAAGAGACCGTATCTAAGACAGACAATAACGAATCCTTGTATAAATCAAGTTGTTTCCTATATTCAAAAGAACCCAGATTCGTACTGTAATAAGAGAAAAACGAATAATAAGCCTCATAGAAATCCTGTTTCTGCTCTTTAGACAGCAATTCACGGTCTATGCTTCGCAACAGACTTTCCGACTCACGGTACATCCCGGAGAAAGCATAAAGCGTAGCCAGTCGTAAGCGGGAAGTATAGATGCGTGCCGTATCCTTCATAAATGACGCTATCTCCATATTCCGCTTTATGTAATAGATGGCCGAGTCTTGTTGTATTTTCTTGAATTCCTCGTATAATTGGTGGTTGATCTCATATTCCTGCCACAACGATATCTTGCTCAAGAGAAACATGTCCTTTAGCTGCGTGATCCGTTGCTCCCGTTGCTGCAGATAAAAAGATCTATTCAAGACAGCTTCATCCAGCTCCTTGGCCAACGTGTCCCCTCTCAGCCCTCCCCATGCGAAGGTTTGAACCATCCCGACAATTAGAAATAAGATTACCTTTATTAGTTTATTCATTACACGAACTGAGAATTATCCAAAAGAAAAGGGTTCAGTCAAATCAACAGAGCATAAATAGCTTACCTCGGCTGAAGACTGAACCCAATATTTTAAAACGCCCCGAAAGGGTGTTATTTACACATCTCGTTGATGATCTGTATTAATTGACCGCCTAATTCCTCGGCTTCCTCCATCGTATGGGCCTCAGAGTATATACGGATGATCGGTTCCGTATTGCTCTTACGCAAATGAACCCATTTATCCGGGAAATCGATCTTCACTCCGTCGATATCCGTAATATCGTATTGAGAGAACTTCTCTTTTACTTTCGCCAAGATAGCGTCCACGTCGATCTCCGGCGTTAACTGGACTTTTTGCTTGGAGATGAAATACGGAGGATAAGAAGCCTTCAACTCGCTCGTCTTCATCTTCTTCTTTGCCAGATGAGTCAGGAACAAGGCGATACCTACCAAAGCGTCGCGTCCGTAATGGCTGGCCGGATAGATCACTCCACCGTTGCCCTCACCACCGATCACGGCATTCGTAGCCTTCATCTTGGCAACCACGTTCACCTCGCCTACAGCGGCGGCATTATATTCGCAGCCATGAGCACGGGTAACGTCGCGAAGCGCACGGCTTGAGCTCAGGTTACTTACCGTATTACCCGGAGTATGGCTTAATACGTAATCACTGACAGCGACCAAAGTGTATTCCTCGTTGAACATCTCGCCATTCTCGCAGATAATCGCCAAACGGTCTACGTCCGGATCTACTACGAAGCCAACATCCGCTTTCGCATGTCCCATCAAATCGGAGATCTCAGTCAAGTTTTCCGGAATGGGTTCCGGATTATGAGAGAAGTTTCCATGAGGAGCGCAATGCAGCTTGAAGATTTCCTTCACGCCCAACGCATATAACAAATCCGGGATCACGATACCGCCTACGGAGTTCACGCAATCGATAGCTACACGGAAGTTAGCGGCCTTAATAGCCTCCACGTCCACGAGATCTAGATTCAAGACGCTCTCGATATGTTTTTGCTTATAAGTCGCATTCGGGATTACCTTGCCCAAATGATCCACGTCGGCGAACTCGAAGTCCTCGGCGGCAGCTATGCGTAATACCTCAGCCCCTTCAGCGGCATTCAAGAACTCACCTTTCTCATTCAAAAGCTTCAAGGCATTCCATTGCTTCGGATTATGACTGGCGGTAAGGATAATACCTCCGCAAGCCCCTTCCATAGCTACGGCCAATTCGGTAGTAGGAGTCGTGGCCAGATCGATATCCACCACATCAAATCCCATGCCGGTAAGCGTTCCTAGGACGACTTGTTTAACCATCGGACCGGAGATACGTGCGTCACGCCCTACAACGATCTTATTGGTCTCCACTTTTGTGTTTTTTCGGATGAATGTAGCATAAGCGGCTACAAACTTAACAATAGCTAACGGATTCAATCCGTCTTCCGGGCTACCGCCTATTGTACCGCGAATACCGGAAATAGATTTAATTAGTGTCATAAGTTTTCTTCAAATATATATTCTAGAATTTCGTAATATACAGGTTGACCGTTTGATTGATCATTATAGGCCCCTCTTTTGAAAGGCACTATCATTTTCACTTTAGCCCGATCTCCAACATACTTCAAAGGCTCTTGCATTCCCTCACTTACATAATAATAAGAGGGATCATAAGGTGAATTCTTCGAATAATCCCCATATGTAAAAGCGATAGGAGAAGTTCCATTACTATGCGGGCCATAGTTCTCAATAGCGACAATGGTAGAATCCATGAAGTAACTCATCTTACAACGGTACAACATTTTCGTCTTATATTGCACCGCTCTCTGATCGCTTCCCTTATCAATAATATTCAAATAGACACCATTATCCAAGAGCACAAACTGATTTTCCTTAAATACGCTATCAGCAGGAAAATCATCTAAGATCTCAAGGCCCTTATCATCGATAAAACGCTCGATTGCCTTTTTCTCATCTTTCAACATATCCGTGTACGACTTTGTCTTGCTACAAGAGATAGCAACTAATGCGGTACACAGAATCAACAAGATATTAAAACCTTTCTTCATTTGTTAGTCTTTAATTGAATGAATCGCAAATGTAAATAATCTTCGTCAAACCTTACGCATGTTTGCCTAAATCTTCTGATTTATTAGGATTAAATTCCTGTAAACCTTTCTCAAACACGGCTACGGCCTCAGATAAAGAGCCATAGAACTCACCTCCGGACGCATTTTTATGTCCACCTCCGTTGAAATAAGTAGAAGCAAACTGATTGCAAGGAAAATCGCCCACGGAGCGAAGCGATACCTTTATGTAATCGCTGTCCTCACGAATAAAGACACTAAAGCTTACGTTCTCTATGCTTAACGGCAAGTTCACGAAACCTTCCGTATCTCCAGTCTGGTACTGAAAACGATCCAGTTCCTCTTTCGATAATGTGATAAGAGCCGCCTGTTGTTCCGGATAGACCCTCATCTTCTCATACAACACATATCCCATCATACGTAAACGGCACTCGGAATAGACCTGATTCACCTTACGATAGATCAAATCCTTATCAATCCCCTTCTTGATCAATTCGCTGACGATCGTATAAATCTCCGGTTTATTCGAATTATAGGTGAACGATCCCGTATCCGTCATCATACCCGTATAGATACAAGCGGCGGCATCCCGATTCAATAAATCGAACATCCCCATACGACAAATAAAACGGAAGATCATCTCACTGGTAGAAGACATCTCCGGATACGACATCGTCACACGACAAAAATCCGCGGGGTTCAAATGATGATCAATCATCACCTTGCGGCCTTCTGAGGCGATCACCGCCGGAGCCAGTTTCTCGATACGTTTGGGTTCATTGAAATCGAGGCAGAAAATAACATCCGCTTCCTTGATCAATTTCTCGGCGAAATCCGGATATTTCTCATGTATCACAACATCCTTAGCGCCCGGCATCCATCTATAAAAAGAGGGAAATGCGTTCGGTACTACTACCGCTACATTATCCTTACCGTAAGCGGATAGGAAATGATATAAACCAAGGGATGAACCTAATGCGTCGCCGTCTGGTGAGACATGCGTCACGATAACAAAACTCTCGCCTTTCTCTACGTATTTTTTGGCTTTCTGAATCTTCTCTTCTTGAATGATTTTAGTGATCATATAATCTTTTTGTTTTCACCCCAAAGGTACGACTTTTTTAGTTTCCGGCTATCAAAAAAAGTTCAATAAGGATCTTTACTGATATTATTAACAAAAGGGTTAAGGCGGCCAACAAAACTTTTGGTTCCCGTATCTTCATATATATCAAGCATAAAACAAGAAAACCATAACCTCCTAGCATCTCAAAGAAGCTAAAACGACCCGTAATCGTCGCATAAGGCATAACGCTAAACACGTCCACTACCCTTACCATGCCATGAACCAGCCCTTCTACGATCTTCTGTATCCAGTCATATCCACAGAAATCCACCGGATAGCCTAACCACAAAAAGGCAAAAGGAATCAAAAACATAGCCAAGAGAGTGACCGGTAGATTCGTAAACAAGAAAACTGTCGAAAATTGTCCAAAATAATAAAAACAGAGCAAAGCAGTCCCTATCTGCGCAGCTATAGACACCGTAATCCATTCCCAAGGCATGGCCAACAAAGGATTTCTCACCACTATCCATTCCTTGAAACGAGGCACTAGGAATAAAATAAAAAACACGGCCAAATAGCTTAACTGAAAACCGACATCAAACAGATAATACGGATTATAGGCCAGCATACAGAAAGCGGCAGCGGCCAATGTATTATATCCATCCGTAACACGCCTAAGCGCCCTTCCTGTTAAATATAAAGACAGCATCAAGGCGGCCCGTACCGCCGAGGGCGCTAATCCTGTGATAAAGACAAACCCCCAAAGACTTCCCACCAGAATGATATAACGAACCCAACGTCCTATCCCCCATTTTGGCATAAACGAGCAAAAGAAAGATAAGAATCCACAAATCACGGCAACATGAAAACCGCTCACCGCTAATATATGAGACACGCCCGCCAAAGAGAAGCGCCTTTTCGTTTCCCGACTCATCGCTTTCTTATATCCCAATGTCAATGTAGCCAAAATAGATTTCTCCTCATCAGACAAACGCAAACGATCAAATGTATTTACCAAAGAATATTGAGCCTTGGTAGCCAATAAATCTAAAGAAGAAGCAGGCTCATTTACAAGCGCTATACGCCGGTCACTATACCAACAGACCTCAACCGCCAAACATACAATCAAAACAGAGACTATAGCTCCCCATATCCAACGGGAATCGTATCGCAACTCCGCATGCCCTCGCCCCCACGAGAACCCCAGAAAAAGAAAAACCAGAGCAGATAAAACCCCTAAAACATATAAAAGCAAAGAGGTAGGTAAAAACGCATAGCATAAAATTCCGGTTATCCATAAAAAAAGCGACCGTACAAAAGGCCGCTTTTGTATTTCCTCAATCATGATAGTTAGGTTTTGTGATATATTAATGTGTTCTACAAAGCTTTCAAGTCTTTAATTGTTTGTATCGGATCTGGAGATTTGAATACGAAGTTACCGGCGACTAATACATCGGCACCTGCGTCAACCAAACGCTTTCCCGTCTCTAAATTCACCCCGCCATCTACCTCGATCATAGTACTCAATCCCTTCCGGTCTATCATTTCTCGTAAACGGGCCACCTTATCTACGGAATGCTCAATGAAACGTTGACCACCAAATCCCGGATTCACGGACATCAATAAAACCATGTCCACATCTTGGATAATATCTTCTAATAAGCAGATGGGCGTATGCGGATTCAAGGTAACACCCGCTTTCATGCCCGTTTCCTTAATAGCCGCTACCGTCCGATGCAAATGGGTACATGCCTCATAATGCACGTTCATCATATAGGCTCCCGTAGCCGCGACCTCAGGGATAAACTTCTGGGGCTCCACGATCATCAAGTGCACATCCATCGGCTTCTGGCATATAGGCTTTAATGCGTTAAGTACCGGGAAACCAAACGAGATATTCGGCACGAATACCCCATCCATAATATCCAGATGCAACCAATCGGCGTCACTTTTATTTATCATCTCCACCTCCTTCCGCAAATCCAGAAAATTAGCGGAAAGCAGGGAAGGTGCTATCAAATGCTTCATAATCTTGTCTTTTGTTTTTACAAAAGTACACAAAAAAAGAAAGAGAACCTAATAATATAGATTCTCTTTCCGTAATTCTTAGTTCAACACATACCCGCAGAGCTCCGGACGTACAGCCGGTTCCGCTTGATAAGCCCTCGCAAACTGTTTCAAGAAATCCATCGTTTGCTTCCGAGGCGAACTTTTCGCCTCCGGGGCACTTTTCACTTTTTTCTCCAAATCATCCATGCATTGCGTAGAAAGCTTCCTCATAGGCACCTTTATTTTTATCTTGTTTGCTAATAAAACGTAGGGACCTAAGACTTATTGCATGGAAAGAAAATTATTTTACACCATAGATAGCTCGATACGGTTCTCATCGGCCATACGGCGCATATTCAAGATAGCGTAACGCATACGCCCTAAGGCCGTATTGATGCTAACCCCCGTGATATCGGCGATTTCCTTAAAACTAAGATCTTGATAGTAACGCATCTCCAACACCTCACGCTGGTTATCCGGCAAATGCTTTACCAATTTCTTCACGTCAGACAATACTTGATGGCGCACGATATTATCCTCTATCGTACCATCGCAAAGCTTGATGTTATTAAATAAGTCGATTTCTACCTCATCATTCGAGATCGTGTTCTCGCTACGTTCCTGACGGAAATTATCTATAATCAAGTTATGGGCAATACGAGTAATCCATGCCTTAAACTTGCCGTTCTCGGTATAGCGACCTTGTTTTATAGTCATGATAACCTTCACGAAGGTCTCTTGAAAGATATCCTCCGTAAGCTCTTTGTTACGTACTATGAAATAAATGTAAGAATGAATGCTACTTTTGTATCGATTTAATAAAATATCGAAAGCGGCATTATTACCTTCTGCATAAAGGACAACCAATTCCTCGTCGGTCATCATTTTTAAAGTCTTCATTACTTTCACATTTTTAGTTTATTCGAGTAATGTTTATGCTATAGGCGATGGAGTTTAACTGTTATACAATGTTATTTATGGAAGCAAAAGAACGAAAAATATTTTAAACCAACAAACATTTTATTTCAAATTATAAAAAGAATGTCCCCTGCCCGCACCTTTAACGTACGAACAGGGGACTTTACTGATCTAAAATATATGTATATTAGAACTTGTATCCCAATGTCAAAGCTACACGAGTCGTGTTTGTTTTCATCGTGGCAGGTTGGGCTTCGAGGAATGGCTTCGGATCATCTCCCGCAAACATATTAGAGAACGCATAAACATCTTCCTTATGCGTACGGAATACACAAGCCAAATCCGTATAGAAGTTCGGGGTGAAGCGATAACCGATACCTACCGTATAATTCATGACCCCTTTATCGATCGTATAATTAGGAATCGTACCAACCGTAAAGACCTCTTTCTCTCCATTCTTCAGTTTATCCTTGATCGGACTATCGCTGTAGGCGACACCTGCTCTTACGGCAAATTGAGGAGTAACCTTTACCTCCGCACCTACACGGATCGTATTCATTGATTTGAAATTATCCGTTATATCTTGGTTAGTATACACGTTACTGCTACCATCCGTTTGATACATACGCATATTCTTATAATTCATCAACTCGTAATCAACGCTTATCAAAGCGGTCGTACCCAAGATTGCGGCGGCACTAAAGATCCATTTATCCGGAGAACGGAATTCATAGTCATAATAAGCATTATTAGGAGTAGCCGCATCCAGTTTACGCTCCTTCATCTCCCCTTTATCCATAAAGGTCAGATAAGAACCGGCCTCACCATAATAACGATCTGTCATCTTATACCACGTAGGTGAATTATAAGCTACACCCAAACGAAGAAAATCAGTAGGACGAACGATAGCACCCACATTAAATGAATACCCGGTACCATCCGTATCCAAGTAATTATCTAAGTATAAATTATTGCCGTTCGTAAATTCCTCATCATACGATGACTGATATCGATAGTTCAGATCCGTAATCGCAACCGTAGCGCCAAGCATCACAAGTTCCGATATATTTATACCGAAAGCCAAGTCATATTGATCTACGGAACCTCGCTCTGAAACTTTTAATTGACCTCCTTGCAATAAATACGGACTCCATTGCCCATCCGCATCTTTATCCCCGAACGCACTATAATACTCTTTATCATTATCGTTATATGAATCCATATAACCGGCATTGTATCCTAGAATAGATAGCCAATCACCTAAGTCTTGGTTATTATAAGGGTTATAGTCTTTACCCTCCCCCAACAGTCCGCTAGGCATTCCTGCCGCACGCATGGCCACATAATCAGAAAGAGAAGTATTCAAATCACCTCCTGTAGCCATCGTATAGTTCCGGTTATAATTCTTCAAGCGATTATAAGAGAAACCAACGTTCCAGCTCACGATACCCTCATCATTCGCTGTCGGGAAATATCCTACGTAAGCGATATTATCGAAACTCACCTTCGTACGGCTGTTGTCCACCTTCGAACCAAGCCAATCGGTCTTCGCGGAGGCCGAAGACAAACTCAATGTCGTAACCACCTCCGAGCTTTTATAAATCGCCAAGCCTGCCGGGTTCGTATTCATAGCGGAAATATCACCACCTAACGCACCAAAAGCACCACCCATTCCTAAATAACGAGCCGTACCATTCAACTCCGTCTGGGAATACTTAAAGGCATCCAACTGTGACTGCGAAAAAGCGGTGCCGCCACACAGGGCAAGCACCGACATTATAATTCCTATCCTTTTCATCGTATCTCTAATTTTATCAACCTAACACTTTTACCTGCGACCACCACCGGCACGGCCACCTCCGCCACCAACAGAGCCTCCACTAGAACGACCTCCACCGAAGCTACCGGAAGAAGAACCTACCGAACTACTACGAGAAGGAGAGGAACTTCTAAATTGACTGGAAGAAGAGCGACTATTTGAGAAATCGCTACTGCTTCTGGAAGAAGAACGTGTTACCGGAGCTGAATATTGACGTCCGGAAGAAGATGCGGCTCCAGAACTACTTCTGGAAATCCTTGTTCTCGCCGAGCTATTACTTATGCCCGAGCTACTTCTTGTCGTTGCCGAATTTCTAACAGAAGAAGAGGAACGACGTCCCGCACCAGAGGAAATAGCAGATTCCCTACGGGTAGATCCCGCACGTCCATTGCTCAAGGAACTTGAAGACGAAGGTCTTGTAGTCGATCCGGAATTTCTCAAGGAAGAAGAGCCACTGCTCCGCCCACCTGTATAACCGGAACCTCTGCCACTCGCATAAGAGCGATTATCTCGATAAGAGGAACGTCCGTTTGAATAATGTCTACTTGGAGTCGAGTAGTAACCGGGATAGTAATGATGGTGATGTCCCCAATGGCCACCCCAATAGCCTCCACCCCAGCCCCAAGACGGGCCATACCATGGATCGTACCACGGACTATAATAGCCGGCATAAAAGCCTCCCCAGCCCCAGCCGAATCCCCAAGACGGGCCGTAGAAGCGAGATGAATAAGTCCACCAAGGGCTATAACTATAGAACCAAGGATCGTACCAACCTGTATACCAAGGCGAGCCCCAACCGTTGCCGACATTGATATTAAAATTCACGTTCGCGCTACCGTTCGAATAATCCGTATCATAGCCGTAACCATAATATCCGTCACTCAGATACAAATCGACTTGATCCGCTCCGGCGATCGTAATCTTACTCGGCGAATGATAACGAATGATACGTTCCGTATATTCAGTATCCGAACGACGCTCGGAAGAAGACTCATTCTCATCGCTATCCTCATAGATAACGGAATCATCCTCACGATAAGGCTCCTCCACCTCGACTGATGTATAACGACGGTTATATTCATCCACATCCCGGCTGTCTGAAGAAGCTTGGCTCTTGGCTGTAGCGACCAGGGTCCTAGACTCCTGTTTCGGCTGAACAACCTTTTTCTCTTCAACCTGTTCTTTCTTTTTCTTGTTTTTGGAAGAGAAATACACATCATCAAAGAACTCCTCCTGAGCCGCGGCACTAAATGCGATCAGAAGCATCATCACTAAAGATGTTAATTTCATGGGTTTCATATTTGTTTCTCCTCTACATTAAATAAATATTTTTCTCTTTTCATGTTTGACGCCCTTTTATGCAAAGGGTTTAAACGCTTTTTAGTTTTATAACAATAAACTCAATGCAATGTATGTACAAATATAATCGGTTCACGCTAATGTCCCAAGATTTACATATACTTTAACTTATAAAACTCACACATTTATTGTTATCTATAAAAGAAGATGCAAAGTTGGCGTAAACGCTGCAATCTCCGCAAATTCTTATTATTTTTGTTTCAAATTATAACGAAAAAATTACGCATATGGTATTAGCCTCGACAATAGATTTCACATTGCCCTTAGCGGACCCGGTATTAAAATTTCTCTTGATTCTTTTAATTATCCTGGCCGCTCCCCTTTTATTAAACAAGCTGAGAATCCCTCACCTGCTTGGACTGATCATTGCCGGCGCAATTATCGGACCGCACGGCTTTAATCTCGTATTACGGGATAGCAGCATTATCTTGTCCGGGACGGCGGGCTTGCTTTATATCATGTTTCTCGCCGGATTGGAAATCGATATGGCGGATTTTAAGAGAAATAGTACGAAAAGCCTAGCTTTCGGCATGTACACATTCCTCATTCCGATGATCCTAGGAACGGTTGTCGGGATATGGGTCCTGCGATTCAACGTATTGACCTCCGTTTTACTCGCCAGTATGTTTGCCTCCCATACATTGATCGCCTATCCGATTATCAGTAAACTGGGTATCAGCAAAAACAAAGCCGTCAGTATCACCGTAGGAGGAACGATGATCACTGATACCTTGGCATTGCTCGTCCTAACGATCATTGTCGGCATGGCCACCGGACAGGTCAACGATATGTTTTGGATTCGTCTGGGGGTTTCCATCTTGATATTCGCGTTAATCGTATTATTCGGTTTCCCTTTCATTGGGCGTTGGTTCTTTAAGCATGTACACGATAATATATCACAGTATATATTCGTGCTGGTGATGGTATTTCTGGGATCTTTCCTAGCTCAGGTAGCGGGTATGGAGGCGATCATCGGGGCGTTCTTATCCGGACTAGCCCTAAATCGCCTTATCCCGCAAAGCTCACCCTTGATGAATCGTGTCGAGTTCGTAGGAAATGCCATATTCATCCCATTCTTCTTGTTGGGCGTAGGTATGTTAATAGATTATCGTACGTTCTTTACCAGTTTCGAGACCATTAAAGTTGGGCTTATCATGATTATCGTAGCTACGGCCGCCAAATACATAGCCGCTTGGATGACCCAAAAGACTTTCCATCTGTCCACGGATCAGCGAAGCGTTATTTTCGGCTTAAGTAACGCACAAGCCGCCGCTACATTGGCCGCCGTGATGGTCGGATATAACGTAATCACCGGAACAGACGCTAATGGGGAACCAATCCGGTTATTAAATGAGAGCGTGTTGAACGGTACGATCCTGATGATACTTGTCACTTGCACCATCGCCTCTTTCGCCGCCCAAAAAGGCGCTCATAACATAGCGGCCCAAGATATATCCGATAAGGAGGAAAACAAAAAAGAATCAGAGCATATCTTGATACCGGTCAGCAATGAAGAGACCGTGGAAGAGCTGGTCAACCTCAGCTTGGCGATCAAATCTCCCCAAAACAAGAACGGCTTGTTTGCCCTAAAAGTGATAGATAACCATCATTCAGACGAGAAAGCGTTAAAACAATCCCGCAGGGTTCTACAGACCGCAGTCAATACGGCTGGCGCCACGGATACCCGGATGAAGGATCTATTAAGATATGACTTAAGCGTATCGAATGCTATCGCCAGCGTGGTAAAAGAGCGGGAGATCACAGATCTGGTAGTGGGATTGCACAAGGAAAAAGATATACCGGCGGCCTTCCTTGGCCATATCGTGGAAAGCGTATTGGCGGAAAGTAGTGTAAGCACATTCATATACAAGCCCGCACAACCCATCTCTACTGTTAGACGGCATCTGATCATCATCCCGGAATTGGCCGAAAAAGAAATCGGTTTCAACCAAATCATCTTCCGGCTACGAAACGTGACCCAGAACACAGGTGCAGCGACAGTCTTTTACGGTTCGGAAGCGACCTTGAATGCCTTAAAGAAATTATTAGCCAAGAAAAGCGGAGAAGCCAGTTATATCGAATTCAACGACTGGGATGACTTCCTGATCGTTTTCCGGGATATAAAACCGGACGACACGATGTGGATTATCCTTAGCCGCAAGGAAGGACTTTCCTACGCTCCCGCCATGGCCCGTATCCCCAAGTACCTCAACAAATACTTTCAGGCAAACAGTTTCGTCTTGGCATATCCCGTGCAAGCTGGCATGAACGAGGGCACTCGCTATCTGACTTAACCATTACGGAACCAGCCTCTCACGCCAAGACTTTCGAGGTGAGTACGGCATTTTCCGCTTAGCGTATCCCAGACGGAGGATCAAGGCAGGAATCTCGTTGGTGAAAGACAAATCTTTCGCCAGCAAACCGGAAAGATCACGCACCTCACAAGGCTGGTTCAAAAAGGCGAAAGCGATATTCTTTTCCGTAGCTCTCAAAAGAAAACGTTGCAAACTCCGGCCTAGCGCAAACCATTCCGGTAGCGTATTTGTCCGTAAGGCAAACAAGGCTAAATGAGAAGAAGAGTCCAGCTTCTTCTTGTCTCCCCTATTTTGTATGCCGGCTTTCAAGACACTTCCCATGATTGTCTCTGAGATAAGACGGGGAAGATTCGGCGCCCCGAACACCGCATAACTCAGGCCGTCCGATGTAGCTCGTACATGATTCTTATTAAAACGCATCCATGATTTCAGCTCTCGTTTAAACAGATGATCGTTCATTTGCCGGTTATTCCCCGCAAATATATAAGAAGAAAGCGTATCGAACTCCCACTCTCCTTTCGACCACAAATGCAGACTGATATTTTCCTCCAAAGGCGTATTCCTCAAATAGCTCAATTGATCCGATGGAATCATTTCCCCGGAATATATGCCTCGATTCGTCTGTCTGACCGAAATTTCCTCGATAAGCCCACTCGTCTCCTTAATCATCGATGCCTCCGACAAGAGTACGGTGATCTCCCCCGATCCTGAAAAAACCGGTAGCGGAGCATATCCTTTTGCCTCAGCCGCAATGCAAAGATTCTCGGTGGCACATCCTAAGCTAATAAATAACTCACGGTTATCCGGATCTACGGCCGGAAGGGACTTACTCATATCCGGAAGAATCTGTATCCTATCCTTTTGCACACGAAACAACCAAGGTTGGGTATTATGCCCCGATGGGGCTTTCACGGCTTGTTCCATCATATAGATAAAATCCGGCCGTATATCACTTATCCGCAATGATCCTGTTTCCATATTATTATACACTTTCTCATTCTAGCGATGCCCGCTACCTCTTTCCGTTTGTGCCCGGACAAACGCCTCAAAAACAAAAAATCCCGTAAAGCTTTCGCCTTACAGGACTCTCTGCGGAAAGACAGGGATTCGAACCCCGGGAACCTCTCAGTTCAACGGTTTTCAAGACCGCCGCAATCGACCACTCTGCCATC
>OGPG01000397.1_pt1 | contig 42718 bp, 22 predicted proteins | sample 1552851 | NCBI WGS metagenome assembly OGPG01 (sample SAMEA2579909, study PRJEB22360) | human gut metagenome | biome: human gut; feature: human-associated habitat; material: faeces | place: Denmark | collected 2008/2010 | reverse complement strand
ATCATCACAGGACGAAGATTTTGCCGTGGGTGCAGCGGCTGCATCCGCTGTTTTGCGAGACCCTGCCGATTACTCTGGAAGAATTATTTATCAGCGAAATGGAGGTGGCCGGTTATGACATCAACAAGGTCATCTAAGTGGGTGCTGTTTTCCGCTTTGCAGCGGGAGGGGCGCCGTATGTCTGTTTGGCTGGCATTGTTTCCGTTTTTAGGCTTCTTGTATGCTCTGTGCCACGGCCTTTTGCAGGCACTTATGAATCAGGATACCGACACTGTCGCCGCGCAGGATCAGACGGTGCGCATTTTTGGCAGTATAGCGCTGTTTTTGTCCGCCGCCACAATCATGGCGGGGGCGTTCTTTGCCATATCTGCTTTTCGCTTTCTGTACAGTCGGCGGCAAAGCGATTTCTATTTATCCCTGCCGGTGACTCGGCGCACTTTTTACTTTGTCAAGTGGGTGATAGGGGAATTGGTGCTTTTGCTGGCCTTTTGCGGCGCCGGGATCGGATGCTGGTTGTTGCCGCAGCTGATTCCTCGCAAGTGGCATGTTCAACTGGATGCCGGTTACGGCCTGCGGCTGCTGGCAGTTGCCTTTGCAGCGGCGGCGGCTTTCTACTGTATTTGTTTGCTATGCGCCGTTACGGCAGGCAAGGTGTGGCAATACTGGACCCTGCTTATCGGTATCGGCGGCTGTTTGCCCCTGGGACTGATTTCTTATGCAGAGTTGTTTCCTGCTTTCCTGTCCGGGCTGAACCAGCAGCCGGTACGGATCGTGGCTCTGGTCAGCCCTATCGCGTATGTGCCCTTTGGGGTGCAGGGAGTGTTTGATTTTCGCTATTTGCTGCTGGCGGCTTTGCTGGTGGGGGGAGTCAGCTTCTTTGCCGGAATGTTCTTTTATCGGCGTCGCTCCGGCGAGTGCGCGGAGCAGACCCTGTCCACACCGGTGGTCTATGTGTTGGCCACCACCGGGGCGGCGCTGAGCCTGGTGTGTTTGCCTATGCTGCTAACCTTGCAGGCGAATCAGTATGGCGTGTATGCGCTGCTGTGTGGTGCCGGTGTGGGCGTGATGACCCTGGTGTGTACCTTGGTGTACACCCGCAAGGTCGTTAATCCCACTGCTGCGGTGCTGTGCAGTACCTTAGTGGTGGTGACCGTTGGCACCGTGTGCCTTTTAGGCGTGCAGGGCAGCGACTACCGCAACAAGGTGCCGGCAGCAGAGGATGTGGCGCAGGTGACGGTGCAGCCTATGGTGCAGGACCCGCTGGTGGATCTGCCGGATTATATGTTGGAGCCGGGTACGCATTCGGTTTCTACCGATACGACGGAGTCGCAAGAGCTGGAATCTAGCTATACTTTTACGGATCCGGCGTCTGTGGCTGCCATTGTGCAGCACCGCAGTTCCCGGCCCTGGCGCTGGTGCCTGCCATTGTGCAGCTGCATCGGGATTGCATTACCGCAGCAGAGACTGAGGCGCTGGGCGGCAGCGGCTTTAAGTCCAGTTTTCGATATAAATTAAAGAACGGCAAGGTCCTGACCCGGATCTATACCGCTTACGGGGACAACGGCGCCAATGTGATCCGCTCCACCAAGGAATATAAGCAGCAACAGCCCTTTGTGAAGAACAGCGCCAAGGAGAACCTGCTGCTGGTGTCCTTAATCAGCACGGAACGGGACGATTTGTACTGGAACCAGACCATGGAGGACAATCGGGGCGAGGTGCAGGTGGATCAGACCGCCTACTACGCTGCCATTCGAGCGGATTTTATGGAGCTGACCCAGGCGGACTGGACCTATATGAATATGCAAGACGCGTCCTGGAGCACTGTGTCCTTTGCCATTTACCAGGTGCGCCCGGGCACGGACAGCAAGACCCGCCGCCAACTGCAAAAGATGGACCCGCAGGCCTTGCGTACCTATTATAACCGCTTTTACAGCACCCATACAGACAGTGATCCGCCGTGCCCGGTGGAGCGCTCGGTGGTGTATCTGCCCAATCAGTCCGGCGGGGCGAATCGCACCTTAAAGCTGCTGCAAAAAGACGGCTTTATCTATGGGGCGCAGACCACGCTGCCGTCTGCCGATCAGGTGGAGACTATGCTGGTATCGCCGATTTGTACGGTGACAGCTGATTATACCGAATGCCTGCTGGGCGAGCCGGACAGTGAGGACGGCTATTACCTAACCCGCCCGGAGAGCCTGTTGGGCGGCCAGGTGGTGCGCAAGAACTTTGCGTCCCTTTATACCGATCCGTTCCGTACAGTAACGGACCGAAAAGCCATTGCCCGCACGCTTGCCGGTGTACAGCCGGGCGCTGACCAAATGGAACGGCTGAAGCAGGCAAAGCAGGGTTATGCCGTCAGCTTGATCACCAAGGACGGCAAGGCCACCAAGATGTATTTTGTGCCGACTGCCTATGGGTATGCGCAGGGGAAGCCTACAACGGACACCGCAAGCGATCTGGCCTATGCGCTGGAATAATCAGTGCTTATAAAGCAAAGAGGAAAGGACCGTATCTGAGAGATACGGTCCTTTTTGCATTCTATGTATATCCGGTCAGGCCAAGGCGATCATGAAAGTGCCTGCCACCACCAGTGCCAGCGCCAATAGGCTGCGGCGAGTCTGCTTCTCTTTTAAGAAGATGGCGGACAGCGCCACGGCAAAGAGCATGGAGCACTTGTCGATGGGCACTACCACGCTGGCGCGGCCGGTTTGCAGCGCCCGGTAGTAGCACAGCCAGCTGGCGCCGGTGGTGATCCCGGACAGCACCAGGAGCACGGCGTCCCGGCGGGTCATCTTTTTCCAGTCGCCGCCCTCTTTCTTGACCAGCACAATGGCCCAGGCAAAGACCAGCACCACCACGGTGCGCAGGGCGGTGGCCAGGGTGGAGTCCATATCCTGCACGCCCACCTTGCCCAGTATGGACTGCAGCGCGGCAAAGACGGCGCTGCCCGCGGCGTAAAACAGCCAGCCTCTTTCGCCCTTTTTGGCGTCGCCCTTTTCCAGCATTAGGGCTGTGCCGACGATCATCACGGCGATCCCCAGCCCGGTGAGCCAGTGAAACGGCTCGTGGAAGAAGATCAGCGCCAGCAGAATGGTCAGAAAAGTGGAGGATTTGTCCACCGCCACCACCTTGCTCAGGTTGCCGATGGATAGGGCCTTAAAGTAGCACAGCCAGGACAGTCCGGTGGCGGCGCCGGACAGGGCCAGAAACACCAGTGCCCGTGGGGTGATGGTGGAGACGGCGTTTTGGCACCCGACCACAAAGACCATCAGCCAGGAGAAGATCAGCACCATGCCGGTGCGAAAGGCAGTGGCAAAGTCCGAGGACACGGATTTGATCCCCGCCTTGGCCAGTACAGAGGTAGCGCCGGCAAAAAAGGCGCTGCCTACGGCAAATAAGATCCACATAAAGAGCCCCACCTCTTTCCATCAAAAAAGCCTCGCCGCCCGGTAAAGTACCGCAGCGCCGGGGCGTGCTTTTTGTTAAGATACAAAGGCGTAAATGCCAACGCCCAACCCGCTGCAAGCCATCAGCAGCGCCAGAATAATGGCGGTCACCTTGACCCATTTTTGCTGCATATTCTCTCTACTTCCTTTCTGTTACGCCATCCAGGCGGCACTTTCGTCTATGAGCTGCTGCCCCATTTTCTGGGCAACGGCTTTGTCTGCGGCTACGGCGGTCACATAGGTTTTGATCTTCGGCTCCGTGCCGGAGGGGCGCACGATCAGCTTGCAGCCGTTCTCTGCCTTGTATTCCAGCACATTGGATTTGGGCAGGTCAATGGGGGTGGATTTGCCGCTAACCAGATCGGTGGACAGGGAGCTTTGGTAGTCGCTGTGTTCCACCACCGGGCTGTCGCCCAAAGACTTCGGCGGATTTTGGCGCAGGTGGTTCATGATCCCGGCCATCTTTTCCATACCGGCCTCGCCCTCAAAGGTGTAGCTGACAACTGCGTTGTCATAGTAGCCGTAGTCGGCGTAAATTTTGTCCATTACATCGCCCAAACTCAGCCCTTGCAGCTTGTAGTAGGCGGCCATTTCGCAAATGAGCATACTGGCCACCACGGCGTCCTTATCCCGGGCATGGGTGCCGGCCAGATAGCCGTAGCTTTCCTCAAAGCCCATCACAAAGTCGTCTGCACGGCCCTGGGACTCCAGCTGCGTCACCACCTCGCCGATGTACTTAAATCCGGTGAGCAGATTCTTAAAGGTGCAGCCGTAGCGGGCAGCAATGGCCTGGGCCAGATCGGTGGATACAAAGGACTTCACCGCCACGCTGTTTTGGCTCAGGGTGCCTTTTTGCTTTCGCATTTCCAGCAGGTAATTGAGCAGCATAGCGCCCACTTCGTTGCCGCTCATCAGCCGTACTTTGCCCCCTTGCATTACCGCAATGCCTACCCGGTCGCAGTCCGGATCGGTTGCCAGCAGCAGATCGGCGTGGATATTTTCGTTCATTTTCAGTGCCAGTTCAAAGGCCTGCTTGATCTCCGGGTTCGGGTAGGGGCAGGTGGGGAAGTTGCCGTCCGGCAGCTCCTGCTCCGGCACCACATACACATGGGGCACGCCGATCCGGTCAAGGATCGCCCGTACCGGCTTATTGCCGGTGCCGTTTAGGGGGGTGTAGATCACTTTCAGGTCTGCCTTTTGGCACACGCCCCGGTTCATACACTGGGTCTCTACCGCGTCCAAAAAGGCGGTCATCATCTTTTCGCCAATGTATTCCACGGTGCCGTCTGCCACAGCGGCGTCAAAGTTCGCTTTCTGAATGCCGGTGAAGTAGTCCACCTTTTCAATATAATGGTAAGTCTCCGCCGCCTCGTCGTCGGTCATTTGGTAGCCGTTTTTGTTGTAGCACTTGTAGCCGTTATACTTGGCCGGGTTGTGGGAGGCGGTGAGGATAATGCCGCTCTGGGCGCCCAGCTGCCGCACCGCAAAGGACAGGCAGGGGGTGGGCTCCAACTCTTCATAAAGATATACCTTAATGCCGTTGCCCGCCAGCACAGCAGCCGCCTCTTTGGAGAACAGGTCGCTCTTGATCCGGGAGTCATAGCCGATGGCCACGGACGGGTGGTCGTATTTGGCGTTCAGATAATCGGCCAGTCCTTGGGTGGCACGGCCTACGGTGTACACATTCATACGGTTTGTACCGGCGCCGATCACGCCTCGCAGCCCGGCGGTGCCGAACTCCAGTGAGCGGTAGAACCGATCGCGAATTTCCTCATCCTGTCCGGCGATGGCTTGCAGCTCTGCCTGCAGGTCCGGATCAGCGGTGGCCTTTTCCAGCCACTGGGTATAGAGTTCTGTGGTATTCATACTGTCACCTTTGCCTTTCTTTGACGATGGGTCTGTCTCTTTCTGCTCCTCATCACGCTATTATTTTAATCCCAATTTGCACCGGTGTCAATAAGCATTGTCAAACGGCTGTCGGTCGTGTATAATAAAAGCAGAAAATCAGGAGAAGAGGTCGTTATTATGTATGCGAAGGTGGAGAGCTTGGGCCTGAACGGGCTGGACGCTTTTTCCGTTACGGTAGAGGCGGATATCAGCACCGGTCTGCCCCGGTTTGACATTGTAGGTCTGCCGGATATGGCGGTGCGAGAGAGTCGGGAGCGGGTGCGGGCGACCATTAAAAACGGGGGCTACCAGTTCCCGGTGTCCCGTATGACGGTAAATATTGCCCCGGCAGATGTAAAGAAAGAGGGCGCCGTTTACGACCTGCCGGTGTTTGTGGCACTGATGAAAGCCAGCGGCCAAATTCACGGCAGCACCGACGGCTGTGCCTTTTTAGGCGAGCTGTCTCTGGACGGCGAAATTCGGCCCTGCACCGGGGTGCTGCCCATGGTGCTGTGCGCCCGGGAAAAAGGGCTGCACGCGGTGTTTGTTCCCGCTGCCAACCGGGACGAGGGCAGCATAGTGGAGGGCATAGATGTGTTGCCGGTGGCCCATGTGCGCCAGGTGCTGGATCACTTGCAGGGCAAGGCACCGGTAGAGCCTTGCTACCGGGCATTTTCCCCGGAGGAGGACACGCTGGAGTACCTGGACTTTGCAGATGTAAAGGGGCAGCAAAACGCCAAGCGAGCGCTGGAGATCGCAGCTGCCGGGGGACACAATTGCCTGATGATCGGCCCGCCGGGCACCGGCAAGTCTATGCTGGCCAAGCGACTGCCGTCTATTTTGCCGGAAATGACCTTTGAGGAGCAGATCGAGACCACCAAGATTTATTCCATTGCCGGGGCATTGCCCAGCGGCACTCGGCTGATCAGCCACCGCCCTTTTCGCAGTCCCCACCACACGGTATCGCCCCAGGGGCTTACCGGCGGCGGTGCGGTGCCTAAGCCCGGCGAGATTAGCCTGGCCCATAACGGAGTGCTGTTTATGGACGAGTTCCCGGAGTTTGACCGGCGCACGAAGGAGTCTCTGCGCCAGCCCTTGGAGGACGGTGTGATCACCATTTCCCGCGCCGGGGGCAGCCTAACCTATCCCTCTAATATTATGGTGGTGGCGGCGATGAACCCTTGCCCCTGCGGATTTTTGGGTCATCCCACCAAGGACTGCACTTGCAGCCAGGCGGCGGTGAACCGCTACCGGGACAAGGTCAGCGGTCCCATTTTGGATCGGATTGACCTGCATGTGGAGGTGCAGAGCGTGGACTATGCCCAGTTGGCAGATACCACCCGGGGCGAACCAAGCAGCGCCATTCGGCAGCGGGTGAATCGGGCACGCCAAATGCAGGCGCGGCGCTTTGCGGGCACCGGCATTACCTGCAATGCCAAAATGCCGCCTCAAATGACCAAGGACTGTTGCCGCCTGACGGAGGATGCCTCCGCTTTGCTGCAAATCAGCTTTGATAAATTAGGGTTGTCTGCCCGGGCGTATGACAAAATCCTGCGCATTGCCCGCACCATTGCGGACCTGGAGCAGACAGAGGAAATCAACGGCGCCCACATCTCGGAGGCGCTGCAATACCGGGCGCTGGACCGGAAATACTGGAACCGATAAGAAAGGAGCGACTGGGATGGACGCAAGAATAGAAGAAACCATCAAAAACTTAAAAAGACGGGGATTTGAGCCGTATTATTTGGAGAGCCGGGCACAGGTGCTGCCCCTGGTGCAAAAGCTGGTGCCTGCGGGCAGCAGCGTGTCCCACGGCGGATCGGAGACCTTAAAGGAAGTGGGCGTGATCGACCTGCTCTCCGGTGGGGATTATCAATATATCAACCGGGCCGGACTGGAGGGCGAGGCGTTGCGCCAATGCTACCAGGATGCCTTTGGCTGTGACGCCTATTTCACTTCTTCCAACGCCATTACTACCGACGGCGTACTTTATAATGTGGACGGCAACTCCAACCGGGTGGCCTGCATTGTGTTTGGTCCTCGCCAGGTGATTATGATCGTGGGGCGCAACAAGATCGTAGATACCTTTGACCAGGCGGTAGAGCGGGTAAAACGCATTGCCGCTCCCCGCAACACCCAGCGGCTCCATTGCAAGACCCCTTGCGCCGCTACCGGCCATTGTATCAGTCTGGATCAGGAGAATCCCGCCCTGTGCGACGGCTGCTTTAGCCCCCAGCGGGTGTGCTGCAACTATGTGACCACCGCCTTTGACCGCCACATCGGCCGCATTAAGGTGCTGATCGTGGACGAGGAACTGGGTTATTGATTTATTGTATTGCCCGATTACCTATGTGTACATGAAAGGCGCCCCATACGATGGAATACCCATCGTATGGGGCACCTTTTTAGATTTAACTGGCGATAGACTCAATATTCTCTAATGTTAAGATCATATCACTATCATTAGAAAACTTGGTTTTGCTGTTTTTGTATTTTTTCAAAGTACGCTCATATTCTGATTTACTGACTGCTTTATCATTCACTTTATATGTTGGTGTGTCTGGTGTGGCCGCCTCATCGCTATACATAGAAATAATCTTTTTGCACATATCTGCATTTACGCTGTATATTGTTAATGATAAATGACCTTGATACCCCCAGTCCACATATATTAACCCACCTTTTTCGATATAACCAATCACGCCAAATGTGCCGCCTAAATCACCAACCAATTTGACTACTTTTGAATTTATGCAAGTATAAACATGTGCAGCAGAAAAATGCGCATCACCATCGCGTACCACAAGTTCTGGGGCATCGTCATTATCTATGTACACAAGGCTAAAACCGCATGCTTCAGGATTGTCTGCTTCAGCCAGAAATTGCTTTAAGAAGTTGGTATATGCCTTGCGCCAGTTGCCGACCGTTGGGTGCTTTTCTGCTTGTGTAGTGGCCGGCTTTGTGGTTGTTGGTTTGGGCGTGGTACATTTAGCCACTATTTTTCCTGACTCAATATGCCATTGCTTTTTTATTTTGCTGCTTTTACTGTCCCAGATTTTCCAGGATATTTTTATCTTTAACTTGCCCAAGACGCTATCTTGCGAATTTATAAATAGGTCGAGCGGTACATAGGCTTTGATGTCTAAACAGCCGTATTTGTTTGTGGACGCGTCGGCATTAAATACACCTATGGTCCCGCCAAAGTCAAACATATCTACATTAAATACTTCGCCTGCGATACAGATTTCCGGATTTACATAGCCCTTTACTTTTAATTCCAAATCGGTTTGCGGTGATGTGTTGGTTTGCCGGAATATGGGCAGTGCGCCTTGCTTGTATTTCATGGTTTCCGTTACCGTGGTTGAAGAAATGACAGACACACTTCCGTCTATGCCAATCTTTACGGTTATCTTTATTGCCGCGCCTAGCACGCCAAAAAGCTTTGCGTCCACGCGCACCGGTATTTTAGTTTCGGTTTTACCGGATACGGATATTTTGGATTCCAGGTCATAGGAGAGGTGTGCGTTACAGTTTTTGACAGTAATACCTACTGCATTGAATTCATCAACTCGCATGATTAACTTTTTGAGCGATATAGTACCGCTGATTTTTACATTGCCTACCTTTTTGGAGAGTTTTATGTCGTAGTTGAATGGGCTGGTGCTTGTGCTTGTTGGAATTTCGTTCCCTGCTAAGGCCAATGGCGTAATCGCGGCGGGAGTAACGGTTGGTGTAGTATCGGCATTTCCTGTTTCAATTTTCACAGTTGTATCTTTGTCGGAGGATGAAACAGCTGTTACTACCGGCGACGCTTCACCTGAAAATGTGTATGCGCCCAAAAATTCGTCCAGGCCGGGCGTGGTGAATTCTATGTTTTCTCCTTTTACCTTCTTAATCTTGAGTGCTTTTCCCGATGGATATGCGTCGCAAGGCTCTATTACCAATATGTCGCCAACTTTTACTGGTTGTAGCGTTGTGGCCTGATTCCCATGTATTTTTATGGAGCTTGTGTCAATTTTCTTGACATTATCTTTGTATTCTACGCTGCCGCTATTCTTGAGTTTGATGCCCTCTTTGATTTGCTTGGTGTTATTTAATATTTTTGTTGCATAATCGGCGTCAATATACGACTGATTATCAAAACGATCTCCTGTTTTTTCTTTGTAGAAATGAATGATTTCACTATCCGTGCGAATGGGTTTGTCATTAGCCGATATAAATTGCAGTCCGATGGATTTTACTGCAGTAATTACGGCAAATTCAGTTGTAGCTTTGTCATTTGGTAAAAACGATCCACCTTTGTCTAGGATTTCCCATTCGGCGCAGGCTTGTATTTTTTTGAAATTATCATTGCTTTGGTTTATGTCGTCAAAATAGCTTTTGTCATTCTTGCAGTCGGTATAGCCCTCCTGGTCAGCCAGCATTGCAATCCACTCTGTTCTGGTGATGGCATTTTCAGAAGATACGGCCGGTACACTGTGGTTGTTGTTTGCGGTATGCAGTAATAAGGCGACTGCTCCGGCAATGATAGCCGTTAGGAGCAGAAAGATACTTATTACGAGAATGAGTATCTTTGTGCCTTTATTAAGGGCTCGACTTTTTGCCCGGTTTTGGTTTGAGATGGATGGATTGTTGTTTTGATTATATGTATTTAAGGTCCTTTTGCAATAAGGGCAAGTATGATAGCCGACAGGTATTTCTCTATGACAGTTAGGACACTTCATTATATATCTCCCCTTAATCAATACTATATTTTGTATTGTATTAAATGGGCAGATCTTTTTCAATACGCTGCCAGCGTACTCTTCATGTCAAATTCGGCTTTGTATACAGAAAAACGCACTTGCATACTTGCAAGTGCGTTTGCTTATGTATGATTATTTGCCTTCCGCGCGGCTCATAGCCAGCTGGAAGTCTTTCTGATGGGTGAAGATCTCGTGACGATAGGGGTTGGTCTTGGTCTCCTTGGCTTTCTTCATAATGAAACCGAATACCACCACATTGACTGCCAGTGACAGTATAGAGATTACGCCCTGCGCTGTGGGGTTGGCAGCGGTGGGGTGCACCGCCGGGTTCATAAACCCGTCAGCATACACACTGGTGATCACGGCAAACTTGCCTTGATCCTGGAACAGCGGGAACACCTGGGCAAACATACACCAAATGGCCAGCGTGTAGGCACGGTTCTGGATCCAGCCGCCCTTGTTCCACAGCGCGTTGGCAAAGGTGGGCGCCAGCAGCAGAGCCAGGCCGCAGTACCAGGAGTGGGTGGGCAGGTTGTTGTAGGTGTACTCAAAGTTCCAAATATCGTAGGCCAGAATGTAGCACCAAGTCATATCCGGCCACAGCATATCTTGGTGGTTCTTAGAGGAGTAAATACCCCACCAGCCGGTCATACACAGAATGTTGATGATACCGGCCAGGCCGTTGAGGATATTCCACCAGCCGCCGAACAGCCACACATTTTCGCTGGAGAGCCACCAACCACCGGCAGCACCGCCGGCGCTGATGCCCTTAATGGCAGACTCAAAGTCGCTGGCCACAGCGATCAGAATGTTAATGGCCACAATGACAAAGGGGAACACCTTGAACCATTGGGTCTTGCCGATGCTCCACTTGTACTTAAGCATCATAAAGCCAATGCACCCTGCGGTGGCAGCATACAGCTTGGCATAATGGAACCAGCTGTTCATGTGGACCACCGTATCGTTATTAACCGCCCAGTCAACACCCTTTGCGGCCGCCACATTGATGACGATAAAGTACACGCTCAGTGCAGCCGGAAGCACCAGGAAAAAGAAAATGCCGCCTGCCTTGGAGCGGCGGGCGATTTCGTTAGCCAGCACCAACCCGGTGAAGACCAATGCCCAGCCCAGCAGCTGCCACAGCGCAGTATCGCCGTAGATTTGGAATAACATAGTTATCTCCTCCTAAAAATAAATCATTTTGCGCCGCAGCGCAACCCTTCCGTGGGCGGTTTTCCGCCCGCTTCAATGTTCAGTTTAGTCCTGTTTTTGTAGATTGTCAATCTTTTAACAAGCCCGGCTGCACATTTCTACATATTGGCAAAAACCGGGGCGGTTTTTTGTTGAAATTGAGTAGCAAAGATGATACAATGTCACTGGTATTACCAAGAACCACAGGAGGGGAACCTATGGAATTTGAAAAGCTGCAGACCGCCAGTTTGAAGGAATTGTTTATTTCGTCTGTGGAGGACAAGATTTTGTCCGGCGAGCTGCCCATCGGCGCGCAGCTGCCCACGGAGCGGGAGTTGGCGGAGATGATGGATGTAAGCCGGGGTGTGGTGAATAGCGGCATTGCGGAGATGGCGCACAAAGGCTTTTTAGAGGTGCGACCCCGGGTGGGCACCTTTGTGGCAGATTATCGCCGGGTGGGCAAGTCGGATATTTTTCTGTCCATTATGCACTATAACGGCGGTATTCTGCCGGAGCAGGAAATTCGCTCCCTGCTGGAGTTTAAGAGCCTGATCGACTGTTTTTCCGTGCGCAAACTCACTGCCCGCGCCATTACGGAGGCAGAGGTGCAAAAGCTGGAGGATTTTGTGGACCAAATGGCCGAGACGGATGACCCGCAGCGGGTGTCAGAGCTGGCTTATGCGTATAATCAGGAACTGAGCTTCCTTAGCGGCAACACCTTTGCGCCGCTGATCTATAATTCTTTTAAGACCGCCAATGTGCAGTTGGGCGCTCGATATGTGCAGCGTTATGGCAAGGCGTCCCTGTACCATTATCTGCAGCAACTGCTGGTGCAGCTGCTCAACGGCGATACCGCTCGGGCGGTGGCGCTGGTGGAGACGCACTTAACGGATATGATGACCGGCGAGCACCAGATTTACGAATAAGCACACACCAATACAGACGCAAAAAACAGGCTAAGCAATCTACATTGCTTAGCCTGTTTTGTATGTTGTTAGGAATTATGAATACGATAGACTTTTACGCCGTGGTGGGGTACGGTGGCGTTAATGGTGTTGTCGTTGAACCACTCGTCGCTCCACAGCTCATGCACCTCGTACTTGCCCGGCGTTTTGCGGAAGTTCAGGTACGCATCGTCCGCCAGAGCGTTAATGTCGTAGGTGACCGTGCGGCGGGAGGTGCCCTTGTTAAACAGGCACAGGGCCACATCGCCGTTTTGCAGCGGGCGGGCCAGAATATCCAGCCCGGCCTGGCGACGAATGCGCTTGCAGGGCTTGCACAGCGGGTCCTGGTCAATGTTGATCAGGTTTTTGTTGGTGACAATTTTTAAGGTGGGGTTCTCCCGCACCTGCTCGTTGTTGCCGTCCACAAACTTGCGCACATCGTTGCCAAGGATCAGCGGCGCGGCCATCATGCACCACAGGGAGAAGTGCGCCCTGTTCTCGTTCTCTGTCAGCTTGCCGTTGCCAACTTCCAACATATCCGGGTCATTCCAGGCCCCGGGACCGGCGTGCTCATACAGGCGTACATTGTGCTCATAAATCGTCTTAATGCTTAGCCACTTGGGCATGATATCCGGCGTGGTGCGCCACATATTGCCTGCCTTGGCTCCCCATTTGTAGGGATAAGCAAAGCCCCATTCGCAGATGGAATAGATGATGGGGCGCTCCTCTTCGCCGGTGATGACAGCCCATTCCTTGGTGGCCTCTTGCAGTTCTCGACCCATGCGGGCGTATTGCAGGTAAGAGGAGTCAGCCCGGGTAACCACCGGGTTGTAGAGCAACAGGTGGTTCTCGCCCGATTGCAGCTCAACCGTCAGCTGGATACGGCCGGTGGGGCTGGCGCCCTTGGTGGTGGGGAACAGCAGCTCATGTTCCTTGCCGTTGTTGACTCGAATGCGCAGGTAGCGCTGGTGGAGGCACAGAGATTTGTTATAGGCCAGGGTCAGGGCATAGGTGCCGCCTGCTTCTACGCTAAAGCGGAATCCGGCGGTGCCGGAGCCGTAACCGATCATACCGATGCCTTGACCGGAGGGCAGATCGCTGCACTTGACTACCCGGCCTTTGCCGGTAAATTCTGCTTCGCCGGGCAGCAGGATCAGTGCCGGTTCCATCGTACCCGGCAGGTTCAGTTGCAGGTTTTCAATAATGGGCACATCACCCTTTAATACATGGTGATGACAAAAGTCATACTTGAAGAATTCGCAGCCCCAGCTGGCCAAGGTTTTGGCATCCAGCCGTTCGTGACCTAAACTGGCCGGTAGATCCTCGCAGGTGAGGGTCCCGTTAGAGGAGTACAGACCCACCTTAAAGCCCCGGCTGTTCAGTTGCTTGATCAGCGCCGGGATCCCCATAGAGAAGGTGCCCAAATCCCCTTGCAGGCGACCCATTTCGTCTCGCACGGAGCTGTGCCAGCAGTCGTCCAGGTTGATATAGTTGTAGCCCGCTTCTGCCAGGCCGCTGGCCTCCATGGCCTCTGCCACCTCCAGAATCAGATCCTGATTGATGTTTTGGCGGAAGGTGTTCCAGCTGGACCAGCCCATAGGGGGCACGGTAGCGCCGCCGTAATTCGGTGCGTCCGTGGTGTCTATGGTCAGCTTAGAGGGGTGTGCAATCTTTTCCATGGCGCACAGCGGGCAGTTGCCGTTGACGCGGGTGATGATAAACCAGGCTACAAACCACACCAATAAAATGGCTGCGATAGCCAGCAAAATAATACCAAAAATCATAACAATCCCATCTCCTTAAAGAATTCCAGTTCTTCCTTGGCAGCGGCGTAGGCATCGTCGCTGTCCAGTCCCCGGGCGGTGCGCACCATAAAGTCCTTGCGGTGCCGGGTGTTGTAAATCAGACGGTAGCACCAGGCGTACGGGGTCAGCCAGGGGTGGCCGTCTAAAAATCGAATATAGGGTATGCGGCGCATTTGGCTGTATGCCGGAAACGCCAGACGCAGCTTGCTGCGCAGGGGGCTTGCTTTCTCGCCTTGCTCCATTTGGCGGCGGGCAATGACGGCGCTTTTGTTCCGGTCCGCGTTACCAAAGGCACCGTAGCTGACCAAAAACGATTCACAGTCCGCTGTGTCATCCACATAAGGCGTACCCACGCCGTACCAGCGATAACACACGGTGAGCACAATCTTGGCGAATTGTGCCAAACCGGCTTTTTCGCACAAGGTCAGCACCGCTTTTTCGTCGATCCGGCACCTTTGCAGCATCACGGCAAGATCCAGGATCAGCTTGATTCCGGCGCCGTAAAAGCGAAAGTGGTGGGCCAAGTGGGCGATTAGATAGGCAAAGTGGTAATTGTCCTCCAATTTGCCGCAGCAGCCTTCAAATTGGGCTTGATCCATGGCGTTTGCAAAGGCAGTCTCACACCGGGGATCATCGCTGATCAGTGCTGTGTGCACCTCCAGCAACACATCGCCCTTGCGATAGTCATATACCGGGCCGTTCTGGGCAGTGCAGGCAAAGCCGCTGCTCATTAGCGCTTTTTTGGCTGCCTGGCGGTTCGCCGGGTTAATGAGCAGGTCAATGTCGCCCATTAGGCGGCACTCCGGCACCGGGTACAGCTCTTTTAAGATCGCGCCCTTAAAAAATACATGGGGGATGCCGGCGTCGCTGAGAACGCGGTACACCCGCTCTACACCCTGCTTTTGGTGCTCGTACAGGAACACGCTGCTAAAGAAGTGCTCGCTGAGTGCCAGTCGGCAGTCCTCCGGGATCACCTCGGTATTGGGTGCTTTGTTGCACACTGCGTACACCACAGCGATCAGATTATGCGCCTTGGCAATGCCGCACAGCTTGCGATAATCCATATCCGGGCGCAAGGTTACCGGCTCGTCCCGCAAAAAGGCGGCGGTCAGTTCAATTAAATAGGCAGTTTCAGCACACATGGATTCCATCGTTAAATAATGTTGTTTTGGTCCAGAAAATCGTGGGCGGCAATGAGAATACTCTTGTCATTGTCAAACCGCAGCAGCGACAGCGCCCGGTCATAGGTGAGCCAAATGTAGTCCTCAATTTCTTCCTTTTGCATGTGGATCACCGTGCTCGGGGTGGTGGCGGCAAAGATGGTTACCGTCTTTTCAACCCGATCCCGAATCCGATATTTGGACAGGCAGGAGAACCCCTCAATCAGCTTAACCCGCAAGCCCGTTTCCTCCTGTACCTCCCGTAGGGCGGTCTGCTCCTTGGTCTCGCCCCTTTCAATATGCCCTTTGGGGAAGCCCCAGTGGGCGGAGCGCTTGTTCTTGATCAGCAGGTAGCGCACCTCCCCCTTAATATCATGGAAGATGACCGCGCCGCAGCTGCTCTCGTAAAGGCATTCCAGCCGGTAGCCGGGAAAGTCCCGCTCCGGGTCCAGATATTCCAAAATGTCGTTGACAATGAATCGTGTGCTCTTGGGCGCCACAATCCAAATGGATTTCTTTTCTTTTTTGTTTCGGAGGACGGCTATCACACGCCCGTCAAAGTTACGCACAGGGTGGTGGATGCCCATAATGTAGGCAGTCTGGTCCTTTTCACCGTATACTGTGCCGTAGTTCAGCGGATACCGATAGCCCGTACCGTCCGTAGAGCCAATAGGCATAACGACCTTGACTCTGGCGTATTTACCGAGCAATTTGTATTCACCACCGAGATAAAAGTTACTATGCACTTATTATATATAAATTGCAAAAGCAATACAAGGCTTTCGCAAAGAAAATTCAAAAAGCCGTAAAACTTGGCGAAAAAAAAGCAGCCCTCCGGGGCAGGTGAGAGCCTGCACCCAAAGGGCGTTCTATATTATATACATTATATACAGGAGCCTGTCCGGCGGCGGGTAACAAAAATGGCGTACCCGAAGGTACGCCATTTTCATTTAGGAATGGGGGATTAACCACCCAGCTGCTGAAGCAGGTTACACAGTTCGCCGATTACTTTGTCGGTGTCGCCTTTCAGCATATTCAGCACGGTGCCTACCACATCGGTAATGGAGCTGTTGTCAGATCCACCGATCAGGGAGCCTACCAAGCTGGCTACTGTGTTGTAGTTATCCTTGTAGTTGACAACTTCAACCAGGTACCGCAGCACGGCAATCAAAGTCTCAGAGGCGTCGCCCTTTACAAACACGCGCGTGCCGTAAGTGGCAGCCTGAGAAGCATCGGTCATCACCTTGCCGTGGCTTGCCAGCTGGAACCAGTCAATATCCATCAGTTCCAGACCCAGGGGTTTACCCTTGATCTTGATCATGCCAAGCACCTGATTCAGCAGGGGAACAATGTTGTCCACGCCGATGATGGGCTTCAGCATAGCGGTCAGATCGTACAGGTCAATGTTCAGATCCAACTTCAGGCCAACCTTAGCCAGTAAACCATTCAGATCCACTTTGAAGGCCTTGAATACCTGAGTCAGTACGGTGTTCACATTCACGATGGGCTTCAAAGCATCCAGCAGAGCGGAAACCGGTGTAAACAGGTTCTCGATCAGCTGCAGCAGGCCGTCGTTGGCAATGAACAGTGCCAGGTTGGGCAGCATGGACATCAGGGTCTGCAGCGGTGCATTCAGAATGTCCTCTACCTTATCCCACAGGGAGTTGACAATATCCAACAGGATGTTGTCATAGGCCTTGCTGATGTCCTCTCTGTACTGATACTGGGTCTTAATGTTGTAGCAGCCGAATGCCTCCAGCAGCGGAACGACCACGGAAGAGTAGCCGTTGGAGCCGGGGATATGAACGATGTTGAAGATGCCCAGAGAAGCATCATTCAGCAGTACATCCAATACGCCGTAGAACGGACGCATTACAGCAGCCAGTGCATTAAAGAAGCTATCCTTATCCTTTACGCCCCACTTAAGAGCGGAGGTGTTGACCTTGGACCAGGAGGAGGCGGAGCCGATTACGGCAGCCGCATTCGCGAAGGTCTTGCCATAGGACTCATCGGTGAGCAGCTTGGCAACGGTCTTGGTAGAATAGTCAATGCCGGTCTGAGCCAGCAGGGCGGTCAGGTTGGTGGAGTCGTTGATCTTCACACCGTCCAGTGCCTTGCCGATGCCGGTGATCATGCCATTGATGGTGCTGTCCTTAAAGGCAGCGTCAGCGATCAGCTTGTTCAGATCAGCCAAGCTACCGATCAGGCCATCCAGCATAGGCGGAATGTTCTTCAAGAATTCTTGATCCACAGTGGAGGGATAAGAGAACTTGTAGTCCTTGGTCTGGTATTCGCTGTAATTCCAGAACGCGTTGGTGGGATTCTCCTGGAGCAGATAGAACAGCGCACGGATGATCTGGTCTGCGGAGGAGGTGCCGATCTGGTCAAGTACCGCGTTGATGATGGACTTGTAATCCTTGATCGCGTCGATACCGCCCAAAATGGACTTCAAACCGCTGATGTTCTTGGTCAGCAGGTTGGCTACATAGCGGAGCACGGCGATCAGCGTTTCGCCCTGGTTTGCAGTAACGTGCTTTCTATTATAATAGCCTTCGCTGTTCTTTGCAGCGCTCTTGACCGTGCTGACTGTGCCGTGGCTTGCCAGGGTACCCCAGTCGATCTTGGGCAACTGAATGTTGATTTTCTTAGACTTGAGCAGTTTGTTCACCAGCGGAACGATGGCGTTTTGGATGTCGCACTTGTTCAGGTGGTTCAGATTCAGGTGAATGTTCACACCCAGTGCGTCCTTAACCAGGTCGTTCAGTGACTTGCCGGCCAGAGCCTTGACAATGACCTCAACATCTACGCCGTTCTTCTTCAGTACCGGAAGGAGAGATGTTACCGGCGACAGAAGATTGTTGACGAGCTGTGCCAGGCCATTATTATCAATGTAGTATGCCACATTGGGCAGTACTGCGGTGAGGGTATCGAACGGAGCGTCCAGTACCTTGTTCAGGAAGCCTACGATGGGATTCAACACATCCGTCAGTACGCTGTCGGTAGACTTCTTAATGTCTGCCTTGTACTGCTTGTAGGTCTTCACGTTGGGGCACTCCAGTGCCTCCAGCAGCGGAACGATGGCACTTTCGTAACCATTGCCGCCATAGATGCTCAGGGACTTCACATCCTCGATCACTTTGTACAGGTTGATCTCCAGTACAGAGGTCTTGGAATACTTGTCAGAGCCCTTGATGCGAATGCGCAGTTTGCCATTCTTCAGCTGTACGGTGTCCTTAGAGGAACCGAAGTTCAGGTTCTTCACCAAATCGGTAAGGATCTGGCCAACGGCCAAGTCGTCGCCTGCCAGCAGCAGAGACAGTACGCCGTCCAGCGGACGCAGGATCGCAGCCAGGCCGTTTACAAAGCCCTGCTGTGCCTTTGCGGAGCCATCGGTGAAGCCCCAGTTGATGTTGCCCAGCTTCTTCCAGCTCTTGGCGTTTTTGATCGCCTTAGCTGCGGAGGAGTAGGTCTTGCCGTAGCTGCCGTCCGTCAGGAGCTTAGCTACGCCCTTCTTGCTTACATCAATGCCGGCATAGCCCAGGTAATCCTTGTAAGGATCAATGGCGCCGTACAGTGCGGAAGCCAGCTTGGTCAGGTTGGCGTTGGTGAAGATCAGGGAGCTAACCAGGTCTTTCAGGTTATCCTGCTTCACTACATCCAGGCCGGCCAGCAGACCGATCACGGAGGTGACCATGGTGTCCAGATCGCCAACAGCGTCGCTGGCGTCCTGTGCGGTCACACCGGCGGGATAATAGAAGCCGGTGGTCTTTTCCTGTACATACTGGAGGAAGGTCCAGTAAGCAGTGGTGGGATCTGTGGTCTTGGCGATCACAGCGTTGATGATGTTCAGCAGATCCTTCTTGGTCAGGCGGCTGATCATATCCAGCACTTGGCTTATGGAAGGATTGTCGATCACGACTTTCAGCAGATCAATGATCTGGCGAATTTGCAGTACATCGACCACCAGGTGGGTCAGGTACTTCAGAACAGCCTCTGCATTCTTGCAGTTTGCAATGTCCTTAAACAGGGTGGTGGGCAGTTCAAAGCCGAAGTTAGCCAGCTGGCTGTTTACAGCGTTGATCACGGTCACATCGTTGATGCCCAAGCCAGCCTTGGTTGCGCTCTTCTTCAGCAGGCCGGTTACAAGGGCAATCGTCTGCTTATTCTGCGCGTTTTGATCCTTGTCGTCCGTATTGGTCTTAAAGATCAGGCCCAGTATCGCGGAGAACCATGCGTCGTTCTTTGCCATAGAGGGCATCAGGTTGGACACCTTTGCGCTCAGAATGTTGGATACGCCGTGGATCTCCTTGTACAGCGGGTAAATGGCGGCAGTCGCCACATTGTTCAGGTCCTTGTTCATCACAATGGACAGGCCCTTGATCAGGTTGGTCAGCACGGAGACAGGCTTGCTGTAGAAGCCGTCCAGCAGCTTGCTGATGGGGGTGAGAATAGCCAGCAGGCCGGTTGCGCCGTCCTTTACGCTGCCCTTTGCATACACGCCCAGGCTAAAGCCCTGGGCTTTTTCCAGATCCTTAAAGATGGGGTACAGTACACCGTCATAGTAACCGGCATCCTTGGTCAGCACGCCGATCAGATCGGTGATGATGCCCAGGCTCTCGCCGAAGTTCTGGAAGAACTTGGTGTTGTTGCCTGCGCGGAAGCCCCAGTTGATCTTAATGTTGGTGGCGCCGGTCCAGCCGCTGGTGCTCTTGTCCAAGCGAATGGCGTTGTGCCAGGTAGGCAGGCTTGCCAGCTTCTTGGCGGCGGACTTGTTGGTCAGGTGATTGCTCACTGCGTGGGGAGAAATCAAGCCCTTCAGCGCAGCAGCCAAAATGTTGTAGTGGTAAGCACCGGTCTTGCTGGTGTAGTACACCGGCTTGCCGGCCTTATTCTTCTTCTTGTACAGCTTCTGGTTGCCGTCGTAGAAAACATTCAGGCCCAGAGCGTCCTCGTTCACCAGATAGTAATCAATTACATTCTCCAGTGCAACATACATCTGAACTACCAGATTGGTCAGATGATCCTCAGTGTAAACCTTCTTGTCTGAGGTATCGGTGGGCTTCTTGTCCCCGTCGTTCAGGAAGTTTAAGGTCTTATTGAGCATCTTCAGCATCGGGTTGGTGTTATCGCTGCCCAGGATGTAAGAACCAAGGCTTACCAGACCGCACAGGATGCCGGGGGTGGTGTTCAGGTTGAAGTTGTTCAGTGTGGAGTTCTCCAGCACCTTGGACAGTGCGGAGTCCAGATTGGACAGCAGAGAAGCGCCGCTCTTACTGGAGGTCTTGGGTACCTTTGCCCACTTGGGCTGGGTCTGGATCTTTGCCATCTTGCCGTTCACTTTCGGGAAGCTCACGTCGATGGTGTTCTTGGTCTTGGTGTCCATGGCCTGGATCACATTCACCAGCTGACCGATGTTGGACAACAGGAAGTAAGCACTTTCGGTGCTCAGACCAACAAACTTGGAATCCTTGTTATACACGCCCATTATGAAAGAGGCCTTGTCGTTGTACTTCAGCTGGAATACACCGTTGAGTACATCGCTGATGGTGCTCTTTTCGCCCAGACCGCCCATAGCGCGGATCAGACCGGTGATGATGGGCAGGTTGGTGGTGATCTTGTTGTCGGTGGCGGTCACATCATTGAGCAGGTCAATGATGGCGTTGAACCAGTCGTTCACAAAGATGTTTACAAAGCAGTCCAGAATCTTGGCCGGCTTGCCGCCGTCTGCCAGGTTCTTAAAGTTAACCAAAGACTGGTTGTAGAAGAACGCTTTGTCGCCAACGGTATCGCTCTTAATCTTATAATCGCTATAAGACCAGTCGGAAGCCTTCTTGGTGTTGTCAGCGCTCTTTACATCATATTTTTTAATGAAGTTCTTGCCCATGATGTCCAGAATTTTGGGCAGGGCAACGAAGAGGTTGTTGACGCCGTGGTTGTAAACGGTGCCCTCTTCCTTGGTCATGGCGCCACTCTTGGCGTCTTTTTCACCATAGGCAGCCACATACTGATCCACAGCAGCGGTGAAGAAGGTGGCCAGCTCGGACACAGCCTCATTCACGGCAGTGGCAGCGTCGCCGGTGAGCTTCAGTGCATCGGCAATGCCGGATGCCTTGGCACCCTGCAGCGCCTTATCGGCTGCATAGATGTTCAGGATTACCGGGGTCTTGGTGTCATCGTACTTGCCGGTGGTGGGGTCACCATACACCTGGCTGACGATCACATCTTTGCCGTCGGCATCCTTGCCATACTCAACACCGCTGATGTTGTAGTATGTAAAGTCATAGTTGGTGTCGCCGATCAGCCAGTGCATCAGGGTGGGCAGAACCTCGTTCAAATCCCAGCTCAGACCACCGCCCAAACCGACGGGGCTGCCAACGCTCTGGCCGTATTGATCCATCAGACCGCTCAGCAAACCGCCCAGGAAACCATTAAAGGGATCACCCTCCTGGTTGAATACCATGGGGATCAGCACTTCGTCAATCACAACGGTCAAAACAGGCAGCAACTGCATAATGGTTTCAACCGGGTGCTCGTACAGGTTCATCCATATATCGGTGAGCGCACCCTTCAGGTCAACCTTGGACTCTACCAGTTTGTAGACCACTTCGTTCATAACCGCATTACCGGTGAGGTGCAAGCCTGCGATGGTTACGCCTTCCTGATCCTCAGGATCCAGCAGTACCATGTACTGATTGATGGCGTTGTTTACAGCAGCAACAGCGAAGGAATCCTTAAAGCCGTATTTCGCGAAAGAATACTTTCTGCAAGAATTAGAGATAACCTTGGCGTCGGTAATCTCAAAGTAGAAATCAACGGCCTCGTCAACGCTCTCTTTCAGTTCACCACTGTAGAAGGTCTTTAGCAGATCTTGGTTGATGGTGGCGATCACTTCTTCGGGGGACATGCCGCCGACAGTTCTGTTCTCCATCAACGCTCTGCGGTAAATACCCTCGGTACGCGTATCCAGATCCTCACTGCTCCAGTAAGTGGCCATTGCCGGCTTGGTTACAGGAGCGATGCCCTTGTCTGCATAGTCGCCGTTCAGGTAAGCCTGGAAGGTGTCACGGCTGGAACCGATTTTTGCGTTGCCGTCGGGCACATTCTTGTTCATGTCCTCACGCAGGGCAGCTACGGTAGCGTCATCCAGCTGCGCAGCATAGTACTCGCTAACAAAGGCGTTATCGCCGTTGTTGGCCAGTACGGCAGCACCGATCTTGCAAGCGGCTGCCAGTGCAGCATCGTCATCCTTGATGGTGTTGTAGTCCTTCTTGGCCAGCTTGCACAGATAAGCCTTGGCGGCCTCTGCCAGTTCACTGCTTGCCTTGTCGGACTGATACTGGAGCAGCACATACCAAATCGCTTCGCTCATGGTGCTGACTTTCTTCTTGCTGCCGGCTTCTTCGAAGTAGGCGGTGAAGGTGCCAAAGCACTTAGCTACATCCTTGAAATCGTCCAGAGCAATCAAGTCGTCTACTTTGTACGATTTGTCTTTGTAGGTAACGGTAGCTTTCTGGATGTCTTCCAGGGTGTCCAGGCTGCCTTCAGCAGTACCCAGCACCTCGAGCACTTTGTTCAGTGCGTCATAGGCAGCGCTCAGGTCTTCCTGCTGCTTAGCCTGTTTCTCGGGGAACTGCTCCAGCAGGGCGGACAGATCGCTCAGCGTGTCCTCGCACCATTTGGCCAGTTCTGCGTCGCTGGACGAAATGTTGTTGACGCAAAAAGAAAACAGCTGATAAAAGCTCATCTTCGCATCTTTCTCGTCCAGGTAGGCATACGCCACATCGGAATACCCTTTCCGGTAACCGTCAATGATGTCTGCCTTATTCATGGGGCTGCTCAAAAGATTAAGCAGCGTGGGAGACACACCCATGATCAGATCACTGATCGAGGTGGTGTCGGTGACGGTCATCCCCAACTTCTCCTCAAGCGCCTTTTTGATATTCGGCTGATTGAGCAATGCCGGAACATAGGTGTCTACCAGTTCCGTCAGTGCGTCAAAGGTGGAATCGGCACTTGTGGAGTTCTTCCAGATGCCCTTGTCTTTGTCCGCTGCAAATGCAGTGAACCCGACAGAGCAGGTGGTGACCATCATTACTACAGCCAAAAATAGGCTGAGTAACTTTTTGCCCGTCTTCATAATTCATCTCTCCTTCTGATATGTTGACGAACTTGTCGTTTTGGATTCGCCTGGGCAGCGCGCCCTTTTAGCGGAGGATGTGCTTACAAGTTGCGTTAACAATTTGTTCACAATTCCTCTGCTAAAAGGGCGCAGGATACCCACGCGTACAACAAATACAGTATATTTATACCAAATATAGAACGGCAAGTCAATAGGTTTCCGAAAACTTTTTAACAAAATGTGAACGGGTGGGCAAAATTTCCCGATTTATAGCGAAATTCCGGCGCAATATTTTTTTTGCGTACTTATATATCAAGCCATGTTTGGCCCGGCCGACGGATCTGCGCTGCATTCTTAATCTTGGATTTGCGTGGAGGATCAGGGCGCGTTTATCGTTATTGCTGCATTCGACAACTGCTGACAGAAATTCCACCGGTTTTGGAGGAAAAATTGTGGAAAATCCTGTGGAACTTGTGAAAGTCTCCCGCCGTTACGCCAAAAAATCGATGGTGTAAAGGGGCACACCTTTGCGTGTGAAAACCCCGCGTAAAGCACATAACCTTTACAAGTCGAAACTTGCAAAATAATGGGCATTATCTTTTAACTAAGCGATAAAATATGAACAAATTGTTAATTTCGTGTAAATTAAATTTGTCCGTTCGCACAAAAAACGGCCGCTCAAATTGTGCAACATTCCGAAAATCAGAAAAATCACGGCTCTTTATTGATTTTTGGTGACCATCGTGTTTTAATAAGAATGCGATAAATGTGTTTCTATGCGCATTTTCATAATGTATGGCGTCCGGCTGCAATGCCTTCATCCTGAATATCGGATTGCCCGATGGTCAGAGGATGGGACGGCGCGTACACGCAACCATTTATTCGTAAGAATTACAAATTACTATGGAGGTAAAAATTAGTGAAAGCTAAAAAGTTTTCCCGCAAGTTGCTTGCGCTCTTTTTGGCGGTCTTGATGGCGATGAGCTGTTTCTCCGGTGCTATGGTCGCTTCCGCGGCTAATGCTTCGGCAAACACGAAGTACCATGACCAGGACTTGGACTTCAACTCACTGGGTTGGCCCATCCTCAATGATGAGCAGGCCTGCACAGCCCTTTTGGACTTTGTGGATCTGACTCTTGCTCAGGCAAACATCGCACCGATGAATATCGACCTGAGCATTCTTGGTAGCATCTCCATCAAACTGGGCAGCGTGGATGAGGTACTTGAAACTGTTCAAAATCTGGACAAATTCCTGAACGACAAGTCCGGACTGCTTCTGGTGGCCGGCGATGCCCGCTATGTAGATTTGAGCGCAGTTAACGGAATGTCCCGCAGCAAAACTTCCTCTACCGATATTGTACGCGGTATTGTGAAGCTGGTTCGGAACATTTCTTCCGACGGGGGTCCTGAAGGCGCCAACGGCAACATCGTAAAGAAATTGCTGCGCGGCGAACTCAAATTGGGTGTCGTCAGCAGCTTCTTGGATGTTTACAAGACCCTCGGCGACCTGATCGGTATGTCCAGCGGCTACCAGAGCAATATGGTATATAATATTGTTCAGCAGCTGGTTCTGGAGAATACCGGTTGGTTTACTGCAGAGGAGAAGGCGCAGATCCGGAACAATCCCAGTCTGGAGACCAGCAAGCTGGATTCCATCCTGCTTGATAAGCTCTCCACCCAGTTGCTCAGCAACATTACCGCACAGATTACATACGCCGACGGTACCAATTCTCGAGACAGATACGCACAGTATCTGGAGAAGGGTTCCGCACCGTATATTGACACGACCAACCTGCATTATGTAACGCAGGAGGATCATGACAAGAACGGCGAGGCCATCGGTAATGTATATCTGTTCCGCTACAAGGATCAGAAGCTGGAGCTGAAGCCCACAGATACGCTGTTTGACTTTGGCTTCCAAGCCTTTGAGATGGCGTGGAACACCGCCTTGAAGGATACGCTGGGCCAGTTGAATTCCGGTGTGGGCGGTTACGACTACAATTACTATATGTGGTACACCGGTGCCACGACCCACAACACGGCTTGGGACTACAGCAATGTAGCCAACAACTACGGCGCTGCCGATGTGCAGGCTTGGGCCGCTTATGAGTGCCAAAAGGCTGCAAAGGACCTGAAGCCCGGCCAGACCCTTGGCGAAGAGTACAAGGATGCGGCTTCCTATCTGGCTTACATCAAGGCGGATCTGGAGAAGTACAACAGCCGTGACCTGGTGAAGGCTCCTACCTACACCTGGAGAGATATTGACTCCACCACCCTGTTCAACAAACTGCGTTTCAGCCCCATGTCTGTTTACTACTTTAAACAGGCAACCGGCCCCCTGAACTGCAGCTTTGCTGAGACCGGTATGAAGAACATTGAGGCATTCATGGCAAATGATTACAGCAGCTACAGCTCCATGCTGGCAGCGCTGAATGATTTCCTGGTTGCCGCAGTAAAGGACTTCCTGCCGAGTTATGATGCCAGCGGTCTGACGAAAGTAAATTCCGAGGATCCCGGCAATGTAGCGCAGACCCTGGTTGGCAATATGCTGAAGGTGCTGCAGTTCATCTGTGATAAAACGGATGCGAACATTCTCGGCGCCTTCTATCATGAGAACGGCGAGGGCACTGCTCTGACCGAGGCCAATCTGGAGAGCGCGATGATTCCGTTTGCAATTTCTGCACTGCGGAATATCCCCGACTTCAAGAAGGGCATCCACAATGAGGACCTGGACGCTTGCAACGATGCAGAGGGCGTAGCTGCTCTGGCGTTGCAGCTGTATCTGGGCTATGTGCTGCCGGATCACGACTACTCTTCTCTGGTGCAGAAGGGCGCAGACGGTAAGTACGATGTAACCATTGACAATCTGCTGCTGATGGCTCGTGATGCTGTGGGTTATGTAATGAGCCCCTATATCATCATGCACGACAAGGACGGCAACCTGTGGAATCCGGAGACCGCTACTCTGAATGACGGCGTTTCTCTGTTTGATCTGCTGAATTCCGTTGTTGTTTACTATGCCGGCACCGACACCTTTAAGGACGGCGAGCATGGCAAGGGCCTTGCCAATCTTCTGGGCGTTTGCGACACCAACGGCAATTGCCTGGTGAAGATGTCCAACTCCCTGTGGGAGAACATCAATGTGATCGCCAACAAGCTGCTGCCTGTTGCAGGCGTGCTGCAGTATGGCGATTCTGCAAAGAAAGGCGCTTTGAATTCCGAAGAGCTGATCTACACCGATGTGATCCAGGGTATGCTGAATATTGGTGTGGCAGATGCGAACGGCCAGTATGGCGTAACCGGGTTTGTAACCCGTCTGCTGACCATGGTTTCCGCACCGCCCATCAAGAGCGAAGGCATTATCCGCACCGTTTACAATGTATTGGCTGATCTGGTGAACGTTGTATTCGGCGGCCGCTACGGCACAGCCCGTAATGTGGTTCCCGCTGCTGCGACCAACGATCATCCCTTCGACGATCTGCTGCAGAAGGATACCTTTGCCGGTACTTCCAGCAACAGCAGTTACGGCGTACTAGGTACCCTGGTATACAATGTGTATGAAGCCAGCGGCGGTGTAAAAGGCGACAGCGGCAAGACCGATACGATCCTGCCCGGCGCTATGTACACCGTACAGGCTGTGAACAGCCTGATCGGCGGCCTGATCACCACTTTGGCGGATCATAACATGAAGCTGGCTTCCGCTCGTGTGGCAGACAGCAACTTGACCCTCAGCTATGGCGGTGACACCACCACCACAACGCTGACGGTTACCAATAACTGCTACGGTCTGAACCGTGCAGTGAAGAACGCCGAGGGTAACTTCGTTGCTCGTGGCCGTTACAACATTGAGATCACGAATGTGGCCTCCGATAACAGTGCTTGCACCGTAGACTTCTCCAGCAAGACAGTTGTTCCTGAGAAGTCCGCTTCCTTCACTGTTACCAACGGCGGTTTTGATGCAGATACTGTAGTAACTTACACCGTTACTTACAACATTATCGACACCAACACCAACCAGGCCCTCTACACCGGGCTGACCTGCAAGACTTATCAGTTTGTGACTCCGGGGAAGAACTGGTCCGATTCTGTGTATCCGGGCGGTTCTCAGGACGGCAGATTCTCCAATGGTTCTTCCGGTATGACCTCCGATGGCCAGGCTACCGTGAACAACACCGGTTACTTTGGTAACCCTTACGCGAACCAGAAGCCGTTCCGTGTAAGCTATCCTACCGATATTGTTCTGGCAAGCTCTAACCTGGATGCAGTGAAGAACTACAAGATTCGTCTTGGCTATGACCGTACCCTTGCCGGTTCTCCCGACAAGACTTTGGACGGCGTTTTTGCTTACAGCACCGGTTCTGTTAAGGATTCCTTTAACAACAAGACCGTAACTGTAAACAATTCCAACATGATGGCCGCGTTTGATAAGGTCACCGGTGATGTGCTGAACTACGAAAAGGTAGACTACACCACCGATGGCGGTCAGACTTGGGTCAAGGGTGTTGCCGCAAATCAGGTTCCCTCCAACGGCGTATCTCGTGTGAACCACGCTTACACGCTGAGCGAGCTGAACGGCGGCGGCGCACTGGCTGCTGCTGTTAAGGATAGCAACGGTTATTACACCGCTGTTTATCTGAAGAGCGGCTCTGGCGACTTCGCTTACAGCAACTTGCTGGGCAAGGTTTCCGGCGCAACCGGCATTGACGGTCTGTACATCCAGACTGGTTCCGTGACTCTGTCTAAGGACAGCTCCTCTTCCCTGGATCTGTTCAAGTATGATGGTTCTACGGATATTTCTCAGGTATCCAAGAAAGAAGTGAAGTTGAGCTTCTACTGCGGCAACCACCCGGCAACCGGTAGCTTGAAAGTGACCGTTGCTGACGATGGTAACCGTGGCCAGTTCAATAGTGCGTACGATTCTTTGAATAACTACATTAAGAACTACAGACCTTCTGACTTTAAGGATTACGATAAGGCCGGCGGCTCTTCCGCAACCTATGATGCAGCAACCGCTGCTTTGGCTGCCGGCTTTGAGGCCCGCCAGTCTCCGCTGAATCTGTCCACTGCCGGCACGCTGTCCAGTGCGTTCACGAAGACGCCTGTTACCTCTGAGGTAAAGACCGTGATCGGCGAGCCTGCAACCAAGCCCGTAACTTCCTTGGATCAGCTGCCTGCAGCTCTGGCTGCTTATGCAACGACTGACGGCAATTATTACTATGCTGACAGCGCTATGAGCCAGCCTTATTACACCACGGAGGCTCTGACCGATGCTGATGTAACGGGTCAAACTTCCACCACTGTTGGTGGTCAGGCTTACACCGCGGGTATGGATAAGACCGGCCAGTTTGTTGTGAAGAGCGGTTCTTCCTGGTACTTCCTGAACACCCCGGCTTATGCCACCGCATGGGATACCACCACTTATAAGGATGCTCCCTATGCGATCAACGGTGCTGAAAAGGAAGGCACCTTCAATCAGGCGAAGTTCGTTTACTACAATGCCAATGGCGTTGCCGTGAGCAAGGACTTCACTGTGAAGCACATGGTGACCGAGAAGTCCATTGTCAACAATGGTGAGGAAACCCGTGCACTTGCCATGCAGGCAAGAGACAAGATGCGCTATGCTGTGGATCAGTGTGCGCAGATGCTGAGCGTTACCGTTGCCGGTCAGATCTTCACGGATGTTTCTTCCGTTCGTGACGGTATGACGGACGCCAACTTCGATCTGCCCGAGTACCAGAAGATGGTATCCGTGGCGAAGGATGCTGAAAAGATGTACGCTGCAGATATTTACCTGAAGAGTGACGAGTCCAAGACGGTGCTTGCCACCTGCGCTTGGAACCAGATCGACCAGACCATTGCTGACCTGGCAAACACCAATGGTAATGACGCTGCGGATTATACCTATGCATTCTCCACCAGCACTTCTTCTCTGCTGATTGAAGAGGCTGTTCGTATGTTTAGCCTGTACATGGGCACTGTGACCGAGCGCGGCTATATCGGCGACAAGGTGGAGGCTGAGGTTTCTCACGCCAGCGGCAGCGCTTACAGCGCAATGACCACCACCTGGACAGATTCCGGTAAGGTCGATGCAGACGGCAATGCCATCAAGAATGCTGCAATCGCCACCACCGCGACTTCCGCGAAGTACGGTGCTGTTGAGGGCGGCAAGCTGGTTAACAAGGGCGAGAAGGTTTACACCGACGAGTCCTGGACCAACTATGTGAACGCACTGGCTGCTGCTGTAGATGTTGCGACCACCGGTAACGGCGACTACGCCCATAAGGACGCTGCCACCTATGTTCCGGCTGATAAGGACAACTACACAGCCAATCTGTCTGCTTGCTTCACCGCTTACAAGAACCTGGTAGATGCAGAGAACTCTCTTGAGGAGACCACTGCTCCCTCCGGCTTCGCTGTAACCGGTAAGGTACTTGCTTTGGCGAACACCAGCGGTAAGCTGGCTGGTGACAAGTTTACAGTCATTGGCTGTGATGTAATCATCAATGGCGAGACTGTGGCTACCACCGGTCAGGATGGTACCTTTACCATTCCGTCTTTGGCTGCCGGTAAGTACACGGCAACGCTGAGCTACCAGTATGGCTTTGACCGTAACATCACCATTGAGGTGAAGGACGGCAATGTGAATCTGGGCAGCGTTGGCATGGTTGCTTGTAACTTTAACAAGGACGCCAAGATCGATGGTACAGATGCTAACGTCTACAAGAAGAGCTCTGGTAAACGTTCCACAGCTACGGGATATAATGCAGCCTGTGACTTTAACCATGATGGTAGTGTTGATGGTACAGATGCTAATATCTACAAAGCATTTTCCGGTAGGACATTGACTAACGCCATTTACGGCTAAATCCTAACTTAAAGTACCCGGGCGGTGCTTCGGCACCGCTTGGGTCACACTGATTTTGATTATGAAATTGAACAAACTGAAGAGAACACTTGCTGCTTTCTTATCGTTTGTATTGATTTTGACCTTAACCTCTATTTCCCCGCTGGCGGCCCAGGGTACCTTGGGCAGCGAGCAGCCCCACCTCTCCTGTACCTTTACGGACAGCGAGGGCCGGGCGGTAGACGGCAATGCACTGTCTGCCGGGGATTATACCGTATCCTTTACGCTTTCCGGTATGCAGTCCTTTGCCGTGATGCAGTACACCATGTCTTATGACGCGGCTGTGCTGACGGTCAACGGGCACAGTGATCTACTGTCGGACAGTTTGCCGGATCAGCTGCGGGGCCTTGGCGCCGCCGGTGTGCTGGTGCAGAATGGGACCATCAACTTTGGTTTTATCACCAGGGTGGACCAGACCGCAACGACCACCGCCATTGATGCGGCGGGTCAGCTTCTTTTGAAGTTGCAGGTCACCGTTACTACGGAAGCGCCTGTGGACTTTGCAAAGATTGTGACCTTGGATACGGACCCGAACCAAACCTTCATTGAGGCAGATTATGCGGATTATGCCGATTATGGCACAGCTGATCAGGACTGCTATGCGCTGGTCAACGCCTTTGACGGCTATAACGCAACGCTGTATCTCATGAAAGCGGATCTGTCACCGGCCACCGGCCATGCCGTTACCGGCAAGGTGCTGGCGCTGGCCAATACCAGCGGCAAGGTGGCAGGCAGTGCATTTACCGTCATCGGTTGTGATGTGCTGATCAATGGAGAGGTTGTGGCAACTACCGGCGCGGATGGCGTATTTACTATTCCGTCTTTGGCAGCCGGTACGTATACCGCTACGCTGAGCTACGCCTACGGCTACGACCGTGACATTAAGATCACGGTTGCTGACACTGATGTGGGTCTAGGCACTTACGGCATGGTTGTATGCAACTTCAGTAAAGACATGAAGATCGATGGAACTGATGCGAATGTTTACAAAAAAGCATCTGGCAGAAAGTCCACGGTCAACGGGTATAATGCTGCGTGTGATTTTAACCACGATGGTATTGTAGATGGCACAGATGCCAATATTTACAAAGCATTCTCTGGTAAGTCTCTAAGCGAGGCAATTTATACTGATTGAAATTTAGGAGGGAATCTTAATGCGCAAAAGCGTAAAGAAAGTGATTTCCGGTATTATGGCAGGTATGATGATTTTGACCGCTGCCCCGTTGTCAGCAATGGCTGCTGATTATGCTCCGGGTGATGTGGTGGCAAAAGCGGATTTGCCTGCCGCGAACAGCTTGAGCCCCAAGCTCGATGTTGTTTGGACGGCTTATACCGGCAAAAATAAGGCTTTCTACTTGAATGGCGATAAAAATTGGATTCATGATGGAAAGACGGTTACTGATTTAAGCAAAGTTTCCGTAGAAGGCCAGACTGTTGGTGGAGATGATTGCACCCTGAAAGCAAACTCTAAGGGCGAGTATTTCGTTGCTGCATCTTTCATTTTGCACGATACGGACAATCAATTTGGCCAAGTACAGTTCAAATACACAGTAGACAGTGCTCTGACCAAGGGGCAAAGAATCAATGCTGCTACAGCGTGGAATGGAACCTCCACGCTGTTGGCTCCTGCGGATAATGCGATTATTGACTCAGAATATAATGGCTATATTCTCGATAACTTTTCTAATTTATCTACCGATGAGCAGTATATTTGCTACGGTGTATCTATGGATGGCAATGAGCTGCCCGATGCGCGTTATCAGGGTGCAACATCTGTTTTAGTAAATGAGGACATGGATCCTGAAACTGCTGTAGTAATTGATGGCATCTATGTTGCCACTGTTGGTTTTAAAGTTGCAGCTGGCACAACAATCAGCGATGATCTGTTGCACTTTATTGACGAGGACTGCGCTTATGGTGCTATCTCCTTTGGTAATGACAACTACAAGGGTAGCTACTATGTAAGCAAAAATCTCAACATGAATGATGGCTCTCCTTCTGCTGGTAATTTTGAAGTACCCATGAAGGCATCTGCTCCGGAGACCAAGTCTTACACCGTTAACTATGTGACCGAGGACGGCGCTTCTCTGGGCACCGAGACTGTGAAAGAGGGCCAGAGCCCCGCTTCTGTACCGGATCTGCCCACTAAGGATCCCGATGCTGCCGGCCACTACAGCTATGCTTGGGATACCGATCCCACCACAGCGACCATCTCCGCAGACACCATCTTCACTGCTAAGCTGACCACCACGCCGCATAATCCGCAGACTCTGGAAAGCAACATTGTGGATGCCACCTGCGATAAGGACGGTTCCAAGACCGTGACCACCAGCTGCTCTGTTTGCGGCTATGTGATCAGCAAGAATAACGTGGTTATCCCCGCTACCGGTCATGCTTGGGGCGAGTGGAAGCATGACTCTGCAACTGCTGAGGCTGATGCCACCCATACCCGCGTTTGCAGCAAGGACGCTTCTCACACGGAGACCAAGGCCTGTGACTTTACTTCTCAGGTAACGCAGAACCAGACTGCTGATCTGCCTGAGATCACCACTTACACCTGTAAGGACTGCGGCTACTCCTACACCAAGGAGACCAAGCCCGCTCTGGGTCATACCCACAAGTACGGTACCCCCGTTGCTGATTACACCAGCGGTGAGGCCTTCGTTGAGGGTAAGGATTACACCCACACTGCAACCTGCACCGGCGAGGGTACCTGCAGCCAGCCTACGAAGACTGACAAGTGCACCTTCGACAATGGTGTGGAGACCAAGGCTGCTACCTGCACCGAGCCCGGCGTGAAGACCTTCACCTGCACCGAGTGCGGCGGCACCTACACTGTAGCGATCCCGGCTACCGATCATAACTGGGGTGACTGGAAGCATGTTGAGGGCACCGAGGGTGCTGATGCAAAGCACAGCCGTGTATGCGCCAATGACGCTTCTCACACGGAGACCAAGGCCTGCGACTTCACCGCTAAGGTGACCCAGGAGGCCACTCTGGATCAGCCCGAGATCACCACTTACACCTGTAAGGACTGCGGCTACTTCTACACCAAGGAGACTGCGCCGGCTCTGGCTGGTGTGACCGTAACTGTAAATGCTGTGGAGAACGGCTCTGTAACCCTGGCAGGTCAGGATGTGACCGCCGGTGGTTCTAAGAAGTTCGCTGAGAACGGCACTTACACCCTGGTTGCGACTCCCAATGCGGACTGCACCTTCGTAGGCTGGCAGACCGGTAACAAGATCGTTTCCACCGATGCTACCTACACCACCGTGGCTATCGCTGACATCACTTACACGCCTGTGTTCGCTGAGTCCGCTAAGCCCGTTCAGTTCACCTTTGTTGATATGTTCAACAACGTGATCTCTTCTCAGCCTGTTGCTTCCGGCGCAGATGTGAAGATCCCGCAGGCACCCACCTACACCGGCTACACCTTCACCGGTTGGTCCGTAGATGAGGCTGCCATTAAGGCCGCTACCTCCTCCATGACTGTTTATGCACAGTATGAGAAGGACGCTGCCGCTACCTACACTGTAACCACTGACGCTGATGCTACCGTTGCTTACGGCAGCAACTCCGCACAGGGCACTCTGGCTGACATTCCTTACGGCACCCAGGTAACCGTGTCTAAGGACGGCGCTACCGCTTGGGCTATCGACGGCAAGATCGTTGCTTACGGCGACAGCTACACCTTCTATGTTGCATCTGATGTAACTGTGAAGGCGGCTTCCGCTACCACCCAGGCTCCCGTTGTGGCTGCTGTTTCTGCCAACCAGGTTGCCGGTTCTTACAAGGTTGAGTTCGTTGCTACCCGCGCTATGGTGGATGGCTGCACTTACCTGAAGTCCGGTTTTGTGTATGGTAAGAACCTGTCCGATGCTGACCTGACTCTGGCCAACGTTGGCAAGAAGGGTTCCGCTGATAACTCCGGCGTTGTGAAGGCTGCTTATGCCAACAGCACCGAGGGCAGCACTCAGTTCATCCTGAGCTATGGTATCTCCGCTCAGACCGGCACTGCCTCCGCTAAGGCATTCTTGACCTACAAGGATCAGAATGGCAAAGTGCAGACCGTGTACTCTGATGTGATGAACCACACTTACGCTTAATCGCGTAAACACCTATTTATCGCTCCTGCCGGCGGGCAACTGCCGGCAGCGATATAAGGCAATTTAGGAATAGGAGGAATGTCTTCATGAAAGAAGCTTATTCTAAGCCTGTTGTCGACGTCAAGGAATTTCAGCAGATCGATGTGATGACCGCAAGCGGTCCTGAAATTATTGGTGGCGAAGACGACTAATTGCAATTAGTAAAATAATTGCTCGAGCGAAAAGAGCCGAGGGAGCAATCCCTCGGCTCGATTTTTTTTGCTTTACAGGTGCGGCCGGTTGGGTGCACCGGGTCGGTATTGTACGGATCGGCGGGATGACCGTCGGCTTTTTTTGTTTTTCTATGGCAATGGAGCGGCACTTATGGTACAATGAAAGCAGACGAAACGAATTGGAGGCGGCGGTATGAAAAAAATGACAAAGCGCTTGGCGTGCCTGGTGCTGGTGTTGGTAATGGCCTGCTGTGCCCTGCCGGGGGTCACTTACGGTGCCACCACCTCGGTAGATCTGAACCAAAATTACCTGTTCCGTGCCCGGACTAACGCCTTTTCCTTTGGCACCGGTGAGACGGCGAACCTGACCTTTACGCCCCAGTACACGGCGGAATACACCTTAAAGCTGTACGGCCATGTGACAGGCGGGCGGAATATCCGTGCCAGCCTGACGAACCCGGACGGCACGGTTACGGACTTTGAATACCCTAACCGTACCGGCTCTACCGTTAAGGATTACAGCCATCCGTACCTGACCGCTACCTTGGAGCAGGGCAAAACCTATACCTACTCGGTTTGGGGCTGGACGGCAACCAGCACCGGCGCAACGGTAGATGTGGACTTTACCAGTGGCGAAAGCGGCACCCTGTCCCAGGAGGTGGGGCTGCGGCTGTATTTAGATCAAACGGAATTTACCGCTTACAGCCAGCAGGCGGTGCTGAATGCAATGAAGCTGCTGATTGTGGATCGCACCGGTGCCCACTTGGAATGGAAGTATAAGGATGCAATGGGCAGCCTGTTGGTGGGCGGAGCCGATGTGATCGTGGATCTGTCCGCTTGCGGTGCCTGCGGCAAAAACACGGTGCAGGTGCACTATATGGGCTACACCGCCACGGCGGATTTTAATTTGGCCCACGACTATTCTGTGCTGCTGGAACGGGTGGCGGCTACGCCCACTGCCCGCGGTTATGACCTACTGGGGTGCAGCCGGTGCAGCGCGACCACGCGGGCAAATTTTGTAGATTACGACGGCTTTTGCATTGCTACCCCCGGCGCGGATATGGGCGCGCTGTTGTTTAACGATACGGACGTGACCGCCGGCGGCCGGATTTATGTAGATCGGGGCAAGGACTGCACGCTGCTGGCTCTGCCCAATAGCGGCTGCCGTTTTGCCGGTTGGCAGCAGGGGAATAAGATTCTGTCCGGCGATGCCAGCTATACCTTTACCCCGGTGGCCAGCGCCACCTACACGCCGCTGTTTTTGGACAACAGCGACCGGCTGACCTTTTTGTTTATTGACCCGTTTTCCAATGTGCTGTCTTATCAACAGGTGGACAGTGCCGCGGAGGTAAAGATCCCCACGCCGCCTACCTACACCGGCTATACTTTTGTCGGCTGGTCCTACACGCCGACGCAGATCCACAGCGCCACCGGCTCCCTAACCGTGCAGGCACTGTACCGCGCCGGTGGAGCCAAGCAGCTGACCATCACCGCCCCCGGCTGCATCTTGCAGTGCGGCAGCCAAACTGCCCGGAACCGTCTGACTGTTGCCTATGGGGCGCGGGTTACTGTGTCTGCGGCAGATGCCAAGGGCTTTTCAGCCGATGGGCGGGTGCTGGGTTATGGCAGCCGGTACAGCTTCTACGCCGTTGCCGATTTGGCGCTGGAGAAGCGCACCGATGATCTGACTCCGGTGCCCTCTGTGTCACTGCTCTCCGCCCAGTTGCAGTCGGACACCGGGCGGGTGATGTTTGCTGCCACCCGGTCCATGGCCGGGGAGGGGAACCGGCTGGTGACCTCCGGCTTCCTTTATGGCAAAAATTTGGCAGACGATGACCTGGTGCTGGAGATGGCCGGTAAGCCGGGCACCGGTACGGACGCCGGCATGGTGCGCTGCGCGCAAAACCGCTCTACGGAGCCGGAAGGCCAGTTTGTGCTGTACTACGGCATTTCCGCCCATGTGGGCACTGCCGCCGCGCGGGCGTACCTGACTTATGCAGACGCAGACGGCGTCCTGCACACAGTGTATTCCGCCGTGCTGCGCTATACCTATTGACAGACCTTTCCTATTTACAATCCGTCTGACCTGTGCTACAATAAGGGCAGCAAAGGAGTGCGATTATGAAAAAAACTATACGCCTGGGCAGTTTTCTGCTGGCGTTTCTGCTGCTGGTGTGCACCCTGCCGGTGACGGCGTGGGCGGCCACCACTGTGGACTTAAATCAAAATTATCTGTTCCGTCCCCGAGACAACGCCTTTTCCTTTGGCGCCGGCGAGACAGCAACTTTGACCTTTACCCCCCAGTATACGGCGGAATATACTTTGAATCTGAATGGCCATGGGGACGGTGGAGGCGGTCGGAATATCAAGGCCAGCTTGACGAACCCGGACGGCACCGTGAGGGATTTTGTATATCCAAACCATGAAGGAACCACAACCCCGAATTTCGCGCGGCCCTTTTTGACCGCTAAGCTGGAGAAGGGCAAGACATATATCTATTCTGTGACGGGTAAAATAGCCTCTACGAGTGCTACCGTAGATGTGAACCTGACTAGCAGCCAAAGCGGCACTCTGTCCCAGACGGTGGGACTGCGGTTATATCTGGACCAAGAAGAGTTTACCACTTATAGCCAGCAGGCGGTGCTGAATGCGATGAAACTGCTGATTGTGGATCGTTCTGGTGCTCATATAGAGTGGAAGTATAAGGATGCTTTAGGCAGTCTGACAGTAGACGATGTTGATGTGATTATAGATTTGTCCACTTGTGGTAGTTGCGGCACGAATACTGTGGTGGTGCACTATATGGGTTATACCGCTACAGCGAATTTCAATTTAAAACATGACTACCGACCGAAAGCTTCTGTACTGCCCACCTGCACCACTGCGGGCTACACGCCCTACTTCTGCACCATTTGCGCAGATGAGGTGCACCGGGATATTGTCCCGGCGCTGGGTCATAATTACAAAGAAAAAAGCCGTGCCTTGACCAAGGCCACGACTTCTAAGGACGGCAAACGGACGGCAACTTATGCTTGTACCCGTACCGGCTGCAAGGCCACATACACCAAGACCTTGCAAACATACTATAAAGCCAGCAATATCAAGCTGAGCAAAACTGCTTGCACCTACAACGGCAAAGTGCAAAAACCGTCTGTGACCGTGAAAGACAGCAAGGGCAAGGCCCTGAAGAACGGCACGGATTATACCGTCAGCTATCCCAAGGGCATGAAGAATGTGGGCAAATACACCGTGAAAGTGACCCTCAAGGGCAATTACAGCGGCAGTAAGTCCATGACCTATAATATTAACCCCAAAGGTACAAGCGTATCTAAAGTCACCGCTGCCAAGAAAGGCTTTAAGGTGACCTGGAAAAAGCAGGCGACCCAAATCACCGGCTATCAGGTGCAGTATAGTACCAGCAGCAAGTTTAAGAGCGCCAAGACGGTGACGATCAGCAAGAATAAGACCACTTCTAAGAGTGTGAACAAGCTGTCTGCGAAGAAGAAGTATTATGTGCGCGTGCGCACCTATAAAACCGTAAAAATCGGTGGCAAGAGCGTAAAACTCTACTCCGGGTGGAGTAAGGCCAAGAGCGTGACCACCAAGAAGTAATACATTCTTGTCATTGCCGCCCGCCAATCCCTTCGTCAACGCCTACGGCGTTGCCACCACCTAACCGGTGCTGTCGCATTTATGCGACTGAGGGGATAAAAGCGGGCAGATACGATCCGCTCCTACCGGTTTAATCGCATTTTCATAAAATAAACAAGCACCCGCATTCGTAAAGAATGTGGGTGCTTTGTCGTTCTATCTGCTAAGCTGCACTAAATCTCGATGAATTCGTTAAACACGGCGGTCATTTTTTTGCTGACCTCCAGGTCGGTGTGCAGGCTGCCAAAGTACCAGTGCATATACTCCACCTGCTTCATCAGCTCTTGCAAGTAGGTGTTCAGCGGGGTAATGTGCACGCCTTTGTTGGTGTGCAGCTTTAAGAAGTCCTTGGCAATGGCCGGAGCCTCGTAGGTGAGCACATAGTTGACGGCGTACTTATACTCTCGCAGGTTGTCTTGGCCGTTTTTCAGGTCCTCGGCGGTGGGCAGCTCCGCTTTCCACCAGCTGACCCCGTCCTCTCGCATATCTTTGTCCTCGCTTTCGCCGCCGCCCATCACAAAGAAGGTCTTGTTCTCAAACATAAACATCTCGCCCCGCATTAGGTGGTAAATGTTGTCGGCGATCTTGTGGGTGTTGCCGCCTTTCCAGCGGTAGGGGGTATAGCTGTCCAGCATATCAAAATTCTCATGCGCGCCGTCTAAAAAGCAGATGGTGTACTTGCGCTTTTTCAGCCACTCCAGGTTGCGCTTTTCCTTGGGGTCGTTGGGGTTCCAAAGAAAGCCAAAGTCGCCGCAGACGATGACAATATCTTTCTCCCCCAGGCGCTTGAGTTTAGGGTCTTTGAAGTGGGACAGATCCCCGTGGGTGTCGCCGGTAATGTAAATCATAATTCGCTCCGAAAAATTCAAAAAGTTTTTACGCATTTGGGCTTTTCAATTGGGCCCAAAGATGATAGACTAAGTATTATAATATCTTTAATTGGTTCAGGTGTCAAGTTCCATGAAAAAAACTGTCTCTTTCTTTTTATCTTTCGTTTTGCTGCTGTCCGCCGTGTTCTGCGTGCCGGGCTTTTCTGCCTCTGCCGCAGTGTATAAGCCGGACCGCAAGCTGTATTCCCAGGCCTATATGCTCCTTAGCCTGGATGATCCGTCCTTCCCTGTGGTGGCGGAGAAAAATCAGGACAAGCGGATGTACCCGGCTTCTCTGACCAAGATTGTCACCACCATGGTGGTGCTGAATAAAGTGAAGGACCTGAGCCAAAAGACCAAGGTGAGCCAAAGTGCCTACGACGCTGTGCTGGGCACCGGAGCACAGACGGCCGGGCTGAAAGTGGGGGAGAGCCTGACCATTGAACAGCTGCTATATCTTACTATGGTCCATTCTGCCTGTGACGCTTGCCAGGTGCTGGCGGAGTTCGTTTCCGGTTCTACGGACGCCTTTGTGGCGGAGATGAACAGCTGGGTTCAGTCCCTGGGGTGCAAGAACACCCATTTTGTGAACCCGGACGGCCTCCACGACCCCAACCACTATTCCACCGCTGCCGATCTGGCGAAGATCACCTTAAAGGCGCTGCAAAACGACACCTTTGAGAGAATCAGCACCACCGTGCAGTACAAGTACAAGAATACCACTTTTACCCACACCAACTTAATGCTGCAAAGCGGCTATGTGTCTTACTATTACGAGTACGCCAGCGGCATTAAGACCGGCTCCACCGAGGAGGCGGGCTACTGCGTGATCACTAAGGCATCTAAGGACGGCTACAACTATTTGGCGGTGGTGCTGGGCGCGCCGGTGATCGATTATAACAGCGACGGCTATGTGGAGAAATGCTCGTTTATTGACGCTGCGTCCCTGTTTGACTGGGCCTTTGACTCGCTGAAATATACCACCCTGGTCAGCGAGAGCGATGTGATCGACGAGGTGCCGGTAGAGAATGGCAAGGACGCAGACGCGGTGCAGCTGGTGGCAGAAAAGGATGTCAATACCATTGTGCCCGCCGGACTGGATAAATCCGCCGTGATTATTCGGGCGGTGGATAAGCCGGAGAGCGTGCAAGCCCCGGTGGAAAAAGGACAGAAGATCTGCAAGGCGGAGATCGTCTACGCAGACCAGGTGGTGGCCACGGTGCAGCTGGTGGCTGCCAATCGGGTGGAACTGTCCACTTTCTTAAAGATTTTGAACGCAGTCAAAGCGTTCTTTTCCCTGACTGTGGTGCGGATCGTGCTGGGCGCCGCTGTGCTGTTTGTGCTGGTGTACCTGTATCTGTTTATCCGCAACGCTCGCCGTAAGAGCAAGCGCAGGGCAGAGAAAATGCGCCAGTACGAGGAAATGCAGACCTCCGGCAATCGGGATCAGGACGGCCCGCCGGACCTGCCGCCCCCGGTGCATAGATAAAGAAAAATACGGCGTAGCCATACGCAACATACCTGGCGCTGGAGCGCTTTATCCTCCAGCATACCCCGGTGATGTGATAAAAGGTTGTTTCGTTTTTGATCTCCGCCGTCAGCTGCGCTGACAGCTCCCCTTTATTGCATAAAAGGGGAGCCAAGTTTTACAATTTTGCTTCTCTTGTGTAAACGGTGGCGGGATCGTCCTGTCCAATAACCCTCAACATACAAAAAAGAGTTCCCCAATCAAAGGGAACTCTTTTTGTCATTTTTATTCGGCGTTAGCCCTCGTATTCGTCCTCGTTCTCCCAGTTGTGCCAAATGTTTTGCACATCGTCGTTGTCCTCGAACATCTCGATCATCCGGGCCATCTTCATCATATCGTCCTGGCTTTCCAGGCGGGTGTAGGTGGTGGGGATATACGCCGGCTCAGAGGAAAGGATCTTGTAGCCCTTGCCCTCCAGCTCGTCTCGCACGGCACCCACATCGTTGGGCTCGGTGCGAATTTCAAAAATATCCGTATCATCGGTCAAGAAGTCGGCAGCACCTGCCTCCAGTGCGTCCTCCATCAGCTGATCCTCGTCCACATCCTCGCGCTCAATGACGATGACTCCCTGGCGGTTGAACATAAAGGTCACGGAACCCTGGGTGCCCATATTGCCGCCGGCCTTATCAAAGTAATGGCGAACCTCACCGGCGGTGCGGTTGCGGTTGTCGGTCAGGGCCTCTACCACCACGGCCACGCCGCTGGGACCGTAGCCCTCATAAATGATCTCCTCATAGTTGGCGGTGTCCGTCTCGCCGGCCGCCTTCTTGAGCATACGATCAATATTGTCGCCGGGCACATTATTCTGCTTGGCCTTGGCGATAATGTCCTTTAACTTGGTGTTTACACTGGGGTCCGGGCCGCCCTGCTTTACGGCAACGGCCAGTTCGCGCCCGATCTTGGTAAAGACCTTGGCTCTGGCGGCGTCGTTGGCGCCCTTTTTGCGCTTAATGGTGCTCCATTTGGAATGTCCGCTCATCCAATCACTCCTTCAGTCTTAGTCTAAAATACCCGTCAATTTTACCACAAAGCCCCGCCAATATCAAGTGCAAAATCCGCATTCAGCCGCCGAGCGGGTCACTTCCCGGTCAAAATCGCAACTTTCTGTTGTATATGCTGCTAAAATATGGTATGATAATGCGTATAAGTTCTAAGCAAAAACAAAGAACGGAGGACGATTTTATGTATTCGGATTACTATGATTCCATTGCCCAGGTGGCAGGTGCGGACCCGGAAGTTGCTGCGGCAATGAATCAGGAGCTGCAACGCCAGCGGGATAATATTGAGCTGATCGCATCGGAGAACCTGGTGTCTCCCGCTGTGATGGCAGCTATGGGCTCTGTGCTCACCAACAAATATGCCGAAGGTCTGCCCGGCAAGCGCTACTACGGCGGCTGCCAGTATGTGGATGTGGTGGAGAAGATTGCCATTGAGCGCGCCTGCAAACTGTTTGGTGCCAAGTATGCCAATGTGCAGCCCCACTCCGGTGCCCAGGCCAACACGGCTGTCTATTTTGCTTTGCTGAAGCCGGGTGACACGGTGATGGGTATGGCGCTGGACAACGGCGGCCACCTGACACACGGCTCTCCCGTGAACATCAGCGGCAAATACTTTAACTTTGTGCCCTACGGCGTCAATGACGAGGGCTTTATTGACTATGCGGCATTTGCCAAGCAGGTGAATAAAGTGAAGCCCAAGTTGATTGTGGCCGGTGCCTCCGCCTATCCTCGGGAGATTGACTTCCAGACTATGGCGGATATTGCCCATGCCAACGGCGCTATGTTCATGGTGGATATGGCCCACATTGCCGGCTTGGTGGCAGCGGGTCTGCACCAAAGCCCGGTGCCTTGCGCCGATGTGGTGACGACCACTACCCATAAGACCCTGCGCGGTCCTCGGGGCGGCCTGATCCTGTGCAACAATCCCTATTTGATCAAAAAGCTGAATTCCGCTGTGTTCCCCGGTACCCAGGGCGGCCCGCTGATGCACATTATTGCCGCCAAGGCCGTGTGCTTTGGCGAGGCGCTGAAGCCGGAGTTCAGGAACTATCAGGAACAGATCGTGAAGAATGCGAAAGCACTCAGCGACGGGCTACAGAAGAGAGGCGTTAAGATTGTATCAGGAGGAACAGACAACCACCTGATGCTGGTA